>PR_CR_10_Liq_1_inCRDRAFT_1000085_pt1 | contig 48772 bp, 48 predicted proteins | sample PRCRCaboRojoPR_3_FD_10241 | JGI IMG/M metagenome (IMG submission 10241) | reverse complement strand
GCGACCCGTTACGACAGGTGCCCAAAGGTCTTCCTGTCAGCCATCGCTCTCGCGGCAATCGTCATCTACTGGCTTTGAAACTCAATGAGTCCAGACCCTACGGGCATGCCCCGAATAAGGCAGTATTCCGACGAAATGCCAGGGATTCCACTTCAAGATGATTGGAATGATGTAGGACAAGCCCTGGGTGAGGAACGCCTCGGCTACCCCACGCAGAAACCCGTGGCCCTGCTGGAACGGATCATCGCCGCCTCCTCCAACCCCGGCGACGTGGTGCTCGACCCGTTCTGCGGCTGCGGCACCACCGTGCATGCGGCCGAGAAGCTGGGGCGCAACTGGATCGGGATCGACGTCACACATCTCGCCATCGGCCTGATCGAAAAGCGCCTGCGCGATGCCTTTCCGGCCGTGCAATTCACCACCCATGGCGTGCCGCAGGACCTTTCCGGCGCGCGCGACCTCGCCCGGCGGGGCCGCGAGGACGGCAAATATTATTTCGAGTTCGAGAAATGGGCGCTCTCGCTCATCAATGCCCAGCCCGGCAACCTCTCCAAGCGCGGGGCCGACAAGGGCATCGACGGCAACCTCTATTTCGGCAAGACCGCCCGCGCCATCGTCTCGGTCAAGGCGGGCGACAACGTTTCCGTCGCCATGATCCGCGACCTGCGCGGGGTCATCGAGCGGGAGAAGGCCGAGGTCGGCATCTTACTCACCCTCACGCCGCCGAAGAAGACGATGGTGGCCGAGGCTGCCGCCGCCGGGCAATTCGAGATGGAGGGCTTCACCGCCGTCCCGCGTATCCAGATCGTCACCATCGAAGAGGCGCTGGAGCTGCGCGACCGCGCCGTGCGCCTGCCCGCCCGCCGCGATGACGCCTTCAAACGCGCCGCGCGCGAGACCGGGGCGGGGGCGCAAGCGGCCTTCGATCTCTGAGGCCATGGCGCCGCAGCCACTTGTCCCGGGGGGCGTTCCGGTGCATATCCAGCGCCATGACAGAGCTCGCCCATATCCGCAATTTCTCCATCGTGGCCCATATCGACCACGGCAAGTCGACGCTGGCCGACCGGCTGATCCAGCTGACCGGCACCGTGGCCGAGCGCGACATGCGCGACCAGCTGCTCGACGCCATGGATATCGAGCGCGAACGCGGCATCACGATCAAGGCCAACACGGTCCGGATCGACTACCCGGCCAAGGACGGGCACACCTATGTGCTCAACCTGATCGACACGCCCGGACACGTCGATTTCGCCTACGAGGTCAGCCGCTCGATGCGCGCGGTCGAGGGCTCGCTTCTGGTCGTCGACGCGACACAGGGCGTCGAGGCGCAGACGCTGGCCAATGTCTACCAGGCCATCGACGCCGACCACGAGATCGTGCCGGTGCTGAACAAGATCGACCTGCCCGCGGCCGAGCCCGAACGCGTGATGGAGCAGATCGAGGACGTTATCGGCATCGACGCCTCGGACGCGATCCCGATCTCGGCCAAGACCGGGATGGGCATCCCGGACGTGCTCGAGGCCATCGTGCAGCGCCTGCCGCCCCCCGAGGGCGACCGCGACGCGCCCCTCAAGGCGATGCTGGTGGACAGCTGGTACGACCCCTATCTGGGCGTCGTGGTGCTGGTGCGGATCATGGACGGCGTGCTGCGCAAGGGCGACAAGATCAGGATGATGCAGACCGGCGCGCTTTACGGCGTCGACAAGCTGGCGGTGCTGAAGCCCGCCATGCTCGACGTCAAGGAGCTGGGCCCGGGCGAGATCGGCATCCTGACGGCCTCGATCAAGCAGGTGCGCGACACCCGCGTNGGCGATACGATCACCCACGAGAAGAAGGGCGCGGAAACCGCGCTGCCGGGCTTCAAGCCCTCGGTGCCGGTGGTGTTCTGCGGGCTGTTCCCGGTCGACTCGGCCGAGTTCGAGGACCTGCGCACCGCGATCGAGAAGCTGGCGCTGAACGACGCCTCCTTCAGCTACGAGATGGAGACCTCGGCGGCGCTGGGCTTCGGCTTCCGCTGCGGGTTCCTCGGCCTGCTGCATCTCGAGGTGATCCGCGACCGGCTGGAACGCGAATGGGGCATCGAGCTGATCACCACGGCGCCGTCGGTGGTCTATAACGTCCACATGAAGGACGGCGAGATGCGCGAGCTGCACAACCCCGCCGACATGCCGGACCTGACCCATGTGGCCCATATCGAGGAGCCGCGCATCAAGGCCACCATCATGGTGCCCGACGAGTTCCTGGGCGACGTGCTGAAGCTCTGCCAGGACCGCCGCGGCATCCAGCTTGACCTGACCTATGCGGGCAGCCGGGCGATGGTGGTCTATGACCTGCCGCTCAACGAGGTGGTGTTCGACTTCTACGACCGGCTGAAATCGGTGACCCGCGGCTATGCCAGCTTCGACTACCAGATGGAGGGCTACCGCGCCGACAACCTGGTGAAGATGCAGATCCTGGTCAATGACGAGCCGGTGGACGCGCTGTCGATCATGGTCCACCGGGACCGGGCCGAGAGCCGCGGCCGCGCAATGTGCGAGAAGCTGAAGGAGCTGATCCCGCGCCACATGTTCAAGATCCCGATCCAGGCGGCCATCGGCGGCAAGGTCATCGCCCGCGAGACGCTGGCGGCGCTGCGCAAGGACGTCACCGCCAAGTGCTATGGCGGGGACGTGACACGGAAGAAGAAGCTCCTGGAAAAGCAGAAGGCCGGCAAGAAGAAGATGCGCCAGTTCGGCAAGGTGGAGATCCCGCAGCAGGCCTTCATCAACGCGCTGAAGATGGACAACTGAGGGCATCCGCGCATCCCGCGCGGCCGGGCCGCCGCAGCCTGACCCAGATCAAGGCCGCCGCCGGGCGCGCGGGTTAGGGCGGACCCGTCCGCCAGACGGAGGGTTCATGCTGCCGCTCATCCTGCTTTTGCACATCTTCATCGGCGCGACGCTGGCCGGCGTCGCGATCGTCGTCGTGCTGGTCATGGACTGGGGCGGGCTCTGGCCGATCCTGGGCGCGGCGGGGGCCGGGTTCCTCGTGGCCTTTCCCGTGGCCTGGCTTGTCGCGCGCAATCTGCGCGGGGACGGCTGAGCGCCCCCGCGCGCGGTCGGTCACATCTCGTTCCGGACGTCCTGGCTCTCATCCTGGATCGTCTCGCCGGCGCGCTCGATATCCTCGCCGGCGCCTTCCATCGTTTCGCAGCCCGCCGGCGCCAGCAGCGCGGCGAAGGGCAGGGCGATCGGTCTCGTCGGGGTCATGGTGTCCTCCGTGTCCGGTTGCGCCGCGCCAACGTCTCGCGCGCGCCCCGGGTCCCGGCGGCGTGGTGCGGGGTGCGACGTTGTTACATATATATATTACAAATCTATAATATAGCGTGGCCCCGGGAAACGCGCCCAACCGACACGCCAAGGAGCAGATCATGCTGAAGACCCTTACCGCCGCCGCCGCGCTTGCGCTGACGGCCTTGCCGGCCGCCGCCGATGACCACATGGCCAGGGCCGAGCGCCTCGTCACCGTGGTGACGGCCGAGAACCCGCAGACCCAGCTGATGTCGATGGTCCTGACCATGCAGGCCGTGGCCAAGGGCACCCGCGTGCACATGCTGCTCTGTGGCCCGGCCGGGGACATCGCGCTCGACGATGCGCCCGAGAGCGCCACCGCCGGCCAGCCGCCCAGGGACATGAGCCCGCAGGGGCTGCTCACGCAGATCGTTGCGAAGGGCGCCACGGTGGAGGTCTGCGCGATCTACCTGCCCGGCAAGGGGCTTCAGCCCGAGGCGCTGATCGACGGCGTCGGTGTCGCCCAGCCGCCGGCGATGGCCGACGCGCTGCTCGAGTCCGGCGCGGCCGTCTGGTCCTTCTGAGCAGGCCCGGCGCGGCCCGCATGCCGCGGGCCGCCTGGAACCCGCCGGGCGTCGGAACGTTTCCTCCGTGACGCCGCCGCGCCCGACCGCGCGGCCGCGATGGAAAGGAGGATGTCATGGATCGTCTCGCCCTGCTCATCTACCTGATGGCCGCGGTGACCCTGATGGGAAGTTTCGTCATCGCCGCGCTGACCGCCGGGCTTTACACCTGGCCCGTCATCGTCGCGGCTGCCGCTGCCGGTGCGCTGGCGGCCGCGCCCCTCAGCTGGGTGCTCGCCAAGCGGATCAAGCGCCGCGACCCGTTCTGGCCGCGCCGGCACCGCGCTGCCTGAGGCGGCTCACTCCGCGCCGCGCGCGGCGCCGGGATGCGTCTGCATGAAGTGCTTGAGCACCGCGTAGAGCTCCTTGGCATGCGCCACGTCGTCGCGGTGCAGCGCATCCCGGATATCCTCGCAGATCATCCGCTGGATGGCCTGCGGCCCCTTGGGCATATGCTCCATGTAGTCGGCCAGCGCGGCCGCGTTCACGCCCTCGACATGCTCGTGTTCCGCGATCGCCGCGATCTCCTCACGCGTCAGCGACGTCATGTCGACGATATCGTCCAGAGTGATCATTCGCCTCCCTCCCCCTGAGAGTGCCACGGCGCATCATAGCATGCGCCCGCCGCGCGCGGCTTGCGCTGGATCAAGGCGCGCGGGCGCGGCTGTGGCAGGGTGGCGGCGGAAACGCGCGTTCGAGGGACGGAGGGTATGATGTTCCGCTTGGCCTTGCCGATTTTCTTGATGGCCGCCACCACCCTGATGGGGGTGGCCGTCGTGGCGGTGCTGACCGCCGGGTTCGACACGACGCGCCCGATCGTCGCCGCCGCCGTGGTGGGCTTCGTCGCGGCGCTGCCGGTGACCTGGGCGGTGGTGCGGGCGCTGCGCGGCAGCTAGTCCGCCGGGTGCCGATCCAGGAAGGCGGTGACCGCCGCCTCGGTCTCGCGGGGCTTCTCTGCATGGAGCCAGTGCCCCGCGCCCGGGACCTGTTCCAGTTCCGCCCGCGGGAAGAGCGCGCGGATGGCGGGCCGGGCGTCATCGGTGACATAGTCCGACAGCGCGCCGGCGAGGAACAGCGCCGGGCCGTCGAACCGGCCGTCGATCTCGGGAAAGCCGATGATGCGGTCCATTTCGGCCTTGAGCGCGTCCAGGTTGAGCATCCAGCGCGGGGCCGCCCCCTTGAGATCCAGCGATTGCAGCAGGAACGCGCGCACCGGCGCCTCGGCCACGTGTCCGGCGAGCTGTTCGTCGGCGTCGCGGCGGTTCTCGACCTGCGAGAGATCGACCGCCTGCATGGCCTCGATCAGCGGTGTCTGGCTGTGGCCGTAACCGAGCGGTGCGATATCGGCCACGATCAGCCGCGCGACCCGCGCCGGCCGGGTAAGCGCCAGCACCATCGCCGCCTTGCCCCCCATCGAATGGCCGAGGACATCCGCCCGTCCGCCATGCGCCGCGATCACCTCGGCCAGGTCGTCGGCAAGGTTCGGGTAGGCGTGGCCGGCGGCCCAAGGGCTTGCGCCGTGGTTGCGCATGTCCACCGCGATCACCTGCCGGGCGGCCGAGAGCCGCTTGGCCAGGACGCCCCAGTTGCGCGCCGAGCCGAACAGCCCGTGCGCGATCACGAGCGGCGGCTGGTCGGTCGGATCGCCGGTGACGACTGTATTGAGCATGGGGCACCTCCTGCGCGGCGTTCTAGGCAACGCCGCGCAGTTTGGCCAGTGTCCGCGATCAATGGGCGGGGCGGATGAAGGTGCCGTTGCGCAGCTCGGTGACGGCCTGCATCAGCTCCTCGCGCGTGTTCATCACGATGGGGCCATGCCAGGCCACGGGTTCCTGGATCGGCGCCCCGGCGATCAGCAGGAAGCGGATGCCCTCCTCGCCGGCCTGAACGGTGATCTCGTCGCCGGTGCCGAACTTGACCAGCGTCCGGTTGCCGGACATGTCGCGGATGTTGACCTCCTCGCCCATGACCTCCTTCTCCAGCAGCACGCCATGGGGCTGCGAGGCGTCGGCGAAGCGCCCGGCGCCGGCAAAGACATAGGCGAAGGCGCGGCGGTAGGTATCCACCGGCAGGCGCTTGGTCACCAGCGGCGGCACGCTCACGTCGAGATAGAGCGGATCGGCGGCGATCCCGTCGACCGGGCCGGACTGCCCCCAGAAAGAGCCGGTGATGACCCTTACCCGGGTGCCGTCATCGTCGATGATCTCGGGGATGTCCTTGCCCTTGACGTCCTGGTAGCGCGGCGCCGTCATCTTGAGGCTCGAGGGCAGGTTCGCCCAGAGCTGGAAGCCGTGCATNCGGCCATCGGCGCTGCCCTGGGGCATTTCCTGGTGCATGATGCCCGAGCCGGCGGTCATCCACTGCACGTCGCCGGCGGCGAGCGTGCCGGTATTGCCGAGGCTGTCGCCATGCTCGACCGTGCCGTCGAGCACGTAGGTGATCGTCTCGATGCCACGATGCGGGTGCCAGGGAAAGCCGCGCAGGAAATCCTCGGGTCGCTCGTTGCGGAAATCGTCGAAAAGCAGGAAAGGGTCGAGCTCCGACGGGTCCTGGAAACCGAAGGCGCGGTGCAGCTTCACGCCGGCGCCTTCCAGCGTCGGGCTGGCGGCACGGGTCGCGGTGACGGGTCTGATGGACATGGCGCTCTCCTGTCGAAAGGGTTTGTTGGAAGGTAGGTCCGCCAGCGCCGCCGGACAATTCCGCGGGGCCGCACGGGCGCCGCGCATCCCTGCACAGCCGCGCGCCGCTGGACCCGGCCGGCCGCGCCGTCTAAGAGGGCGCAGGCGAGACGGGCAGGGAGGCGCCAGCCGATGAACGAGTTTCAGGTACGGGTCGAGGCATCTGGCCCCAGGCGGGTCTTCGCGCTGGTGGTGCTGGCGGTGCTGGGCGGTACGCTCGTCTATGTGGGGCTGGCCACGCCGCCGCAGTCCCTGGGATGGCAGGTCTTCCTGATCGTGGCCGGGCTGGCGGCGCTGGCGCTGTCGGTGCGGACCTGGCAGGCCACCGAAGAAGCGGTCGTCCTGCGCGAGGACGGGCTCTACGAGACCGGCGGCCGGCAGATCTGCCGCGTGGAGGACGTCGAGAGCGTCGATCGCGGGCTGTTCGCCTTCAAGCCGTCGAACGGCTTCCTGGTCCGCCTGAAGACGCCGCAGCCCCGCGCCTGGGCGCCGGGGCTCTGGTGGCGGCTGGGCCGGCGCGTCGGGATCGGCGGCGTCACGCCGGGGGCGCAGGCCCGCGTGATGGCCGATGTGCTGACCGCCCGCATCATGGAGCGCGACCGCGGCTGAGCGGCCCGGCGCCGGCCCCGGAAGCTAGAGCCCCTTGGCCTGGTAGCTCTCCGCCACGCGCTTGATCGAGACGAGATAGGCGGCCGTGCGCAGGTCGGTGACGTCGTCATGCTCGTGCCAGACCTCGCGCATGGCCTGGTAGGCGGTGCGCATGGTGTCGTCCAGCCCCGAGCGGACGAGTTCCAGCTCTCCGGCGCCCTTGAGATAGGCCTCGGTGAAGCTGGCCGAGAGCTTGGCCTCGACACCGGCTTCCCCCAGCACGCGGTTGATCTCGTCGACGAGCAGCTGGTGGCGCGCTTCCTCCTGGCGGCGCTGCATCCGGCCGAAGCGGATATGGCTGAGGTTCTTGACCCATTCGAAATAGGACACCGTGACGCCGCCGGCATTGGCGTACATGTCGGGAATGATGACGGTGCCCTTCTTGCGCAGCACGTCGTCGGCCGGCGCGGTCACCGGCCCGTTCGCGGCCTCGATGATCAGCTTCGCCTTGACCCGCTCGGCGTTGTTCATGTTGATCACGCCCTCGACGGCGGCCGGGATCAACACGTCGCATTCCTCTTCCAGGAGGTGGCGGGAATCGACCACGTATTCGCCGGAATAGTAGCCCTTCACCCCGCCATGCTGCGCGATGTAGCGGTGCAGCCCTTCGATATCGAGCCCGTCCTTGTCGTAGAGTCCGCCGTCGCGCTCGATCACGCCGATGACCTTGGCGCCGTCCTCCTCGGTCAGGAACTTGGCGGCGTGGTAGCCCACGTTCCCGAGACCCTGGACGATGACCTTCTTGCCCTCGAGCGTGCCCTGCAGCCCCGCTTTCTTCTTGTCATCGGCATGGCGGAAGAACTCGCGCAGCGCGTATTGCACGCCGCGCCCGGTGGCCTCGACGCGGCCCTGGATGCCGCCGGCATGGGGCGGCTTGCCGGTCACGCAGGCGCGCGCGTTGATGTCGGTGGTGTGCATGCGGCTGTACTGGTCGGCGATCCAGGCCATCTCGCGTTCCCCGGTGCCCATGTCGGGGGCGGGGACGTTCTGGCTCGGGCTGATGAGATCGCGCTTGGCCAGCTCGTAGGCGAAGCGGCGCGTGACCAGTTCGAGTTCGTGTTCCTCGTATTCGCGCGGATCGATGCAGAGCCCGCCCTTGGAGCCGCCAAAGGGCGCCTCGACGATGGCGCATTTGTAGGTCATCAGCGCCGCCAGCGCCTCGACCTCGTCCTGGTTGACCGCGGTGGCGTAGCGGATACCGCCCTTGACCGGCTCCATGTGTTCGGAGTGCACCGAGCGGTAGCCGGTGAAGGTCTTGATCTGGCCGCGGAGCCGCACGCCGAAGCGGACCGTGTAGGTGGCGTTGCAGACCCGGATTTTTTCCTCGAGCCCGGGCGGCAGGTCCATCAGGGCGACGGCCCGGTTGAACATCAGGTCGACGGATTCGCGGAAGGTCGGTTCGGGCTTCTTCAACATTGGGTCCCCCCTCTTGGTGGCGTTCTGTCGTCGGTTCCCCGCCGCCCCGCGGCCGGGGACGCGCCCCTGCGGCAAAATGACCATGACCGAAAACAGTTTCGGAATCCATTCCGGATAGGGGGGTCCGGGAAAATCCACGGCACAGCCGCGGAAGTCCGGTGCCACCATGTCGTGGACGGACCGGGAAAATGTCGGGGAATGGCGCGGAATTGGCCGCCGGTCATTGAACACTCGCCCCGGGGCTGTAGGCTGGCCCCGCAAGACGGAGACCCCATGCGCTATTCCGCTCTGAGATTGCTGAAGGAAGGCCTGACCGGCCAGAAGGGCTGGACGCCGCATTGGCGCGACCCCGCGCCGAAGGACGACTACGACATCGTTCTGATCGGTGGCGGGGGGCACGGGCTGTCCACGGCCTATTACCTCGCCAAGAACCATGGCCTGACCAATGTCGCGGTGCTGGAGAAGGGATATCTCGGCGGCGGCAATGTGGGGCGGAACACCACGATCGTGCGCGCCAACTATTTCCTCGACGGCAACTCGCAGTTCTACAGCCATTCGCTCAAGCTCTGGGAAGGGCTGGAGCAGGAGCTGAACTACAACGTGATGCATTCCCAGCGCGGGCTCATCAACCTGTTCCATTCCGACGGTCAGCGCGACGCCTTCGCCCGCCGGGGCAACGCGATGGTCAACCAGGGCGACGACGCGATCCTCTTGGACCGCGAAGGCGTGCGCGAACATCTGCCCTATCTCGATTTCGACAACACGCGCTTCCCGGTCTATGGCGGGCTGCTGCATCCGCGCGGCGGCACCGCGCGCCACGACGCGGTCGCCTGGGGGTATGCCCGCGGGGCCGACCGGCGCGGCGTGGACCTGATCCAGAATTGCGAGGTGACGGGTATCGACGTCGCGGCCGGACGCGTCACCGGCGTGCAGACCACCCGCGGCCCGATCCGCGCCAGGAAGGTCGGCATCGTTACCGCGGGCCGGTCGGGCCAGGTCGCCGCCATGGCCGGGATGCGCCTGCCCATCGAGAGCCACGTCCTGCAGGCCTTCGTGACCGAGGGGCTGAAGCCCGTGATCGACCATGTCGTCAGCTTCGGCATGGGGCATTTCTACATCAGCCAGTCCGACAAGGGCGGCCTCGTCTTCGGCGGCGATCTCGATTTCTACGCCTCCTACGCGCAGCGCGGGAACCTGCCGATGGCCGAGCATGTCATGGAGGCGGGCATGACGCTGATGCCGATGATCGGAAAGGCGCGGGTGCTGCGCAGCTGGGGTGGGATCATGGACATGACGCCGGACGGCTCGCCCATCATCGACAAGACCCATATCGACGGGCTCTATGTCGACTGCGGCTGGTGTTATGGAGGCTTCAAGGCGGTGCCGGCTTCGGGCTGGTGCTTTGCCCATCTCATCGCCCGGGACGCGCCGCACGAGGTCGCGGCCAAGTACCGGCTGGATCGGTTCCGCACGGGGCACCTCCTCGACGAGGAAGGCACCGGCAGCCAGCACAACCTGCACTGAGGGAGGACCGAATGCGCATCACATGCCCCCTCTGCGGCGACCGCGACCTGCGCGAGTTCACCTATGGCGGCGCGGCGGTCTACATGGATCGGCCCGGCGCTGACGCGGATCTCGACGCGCTCGACGCGTATCTGCACCTGCGCGACAATCCCGCCGGCCCGACCGAGGAGCTCTGGAGCCACGACATGGGCTGCCGCGCCTGGCTGAAGGTGCGGCGCGACACCGTCACCCACGAGATCCTCGGCACCGCGCTGGCGGCCGAGGCCAAGCGGGGGGCGGGCTGATGCGTCTCGACACGGGCGGGCTGATCGACCGCGACGCGCCGCTGCGCTTCCGCTTCGACGGCAAGGGCCATGCCGGGCTGAAGGGCGATACGCTGGCCTCCGCGCTGCTGGCCAACGGCGTGCGGCTGATGGGCCGGTCCTTCAAGTATCACCGGCCGCGCGGCGTGATGACCGCCGGATCGGAAGAGCCGAACGCGCTGGTGCAGATCGGCGCCGGCGACCAGGTCGCGCCCAATATCCGGGCCACCCAGCAGGAGATTTACGACGGTCTGACGGCGACGAGCCAGAACCGCTGGCCATCCCTGCGGACGGACCTGCTCGCGGTCAATGACTGGCTGTCGCCGTTCCTGGGCGCGGGGTTCTACTACAAGACCTTCATGTGGCCGCGTAGCTTCTGGGAAAAGCTTTACGAGCCGGTGATCCGCCGCGCGGCGGGTCTCGGCGCATTGTCCGGGGCGACGGACACCGCGCGCTACGACAAGGCCTTCGCCCATTGCGACGTCCTGGTGATCGGCGCCGGGCCCGCCGGGCTGATGGCGGCGCTGACCGCGGCGCGGGGCGGGGCCGACGTGATCCTCGCCGACGAGGATTTCCGCCCCGGCGGCCGGCTCAATGCCGAACGCGAGGAGGTGGGCGGGCTGCCGGGCCATCTCTGGGCCGAGGAAACGATCCGCACCCTCGCGGAGATGGACAATGTTCGCATCATGCGCCGCACCACCGTCACCGGCGCCTATGACGGCGGCACCTACGGCGCGCTGGAACGGGTCGGCGAACATGTCGGCGATCTGCCGGACGCGGCGCCGGTGCAGACCTTCTGGCGGATCGCCGCGCGGCGCGCGATCCTCGCGGCCGGCGCGACAGAGCGGCCCATCGCGTTTCCCGACAACGACCGGCCCGGCGTTATGCTGGCCGGCGCCGTGCGGGCCTATGCCAATCGCTGGGCGGTGGCGCCGGGCAAGCGGATCGCGATCTTCGGCAACAACGATGACGCCTGGCGCACCGCCCGGGATCTCGCCGCGGCCGGGGTGGAAATCGCCGCGATGATCGACACCCGTGCCGACGCGGCCGGCACCGGCGATTTCCCGGTCCATCGCGGTGCCGTGGTCACCGGCACAAGGGGGCGGCTCGGGCTGACGGGGCTGAGCGTCGAGGGCGCGGGCGGCCGCGAAGAGATCGCCGCCGACACGCTTGCCGTCTCGGGCGGCTGGAACCCGGCGGTGCACCTGACCTGCCACATGAACGGCCGCCCGGTCTGGGACGCGGCGATCGCGGCCTTCGTCCCGGCCGAGAACGCGGTGCCGGGCCTGCTGCCCGCCGGTGCGGCCGCGGGCCGGATGACCACCGTCGCCGCGCTGGCCAGCGGCGACGCCGCCGCGCGGACGGCGCTTGAGGCGCTCGGCGCCGCGGCCCCGACGCCGGACGTCCCGCAGGCCGAGGATGGCGGGACGGCCATCACGCCCTTCTGGCATGTCACCGGCACCCGGGGGCGCGCCTGGCTCGACTTCCAGAACGACGTGACGGTCAAGGACGTCAAGCTTGCCCACCAGGAGAACTTCCGCTCGGTCGAGCACATGAAACGCTACACGACGCTGGGCATGGCGACCGACCAGGGGAAGCTGTCCAATATCGGGGCGCTGGCGGTCCTGTCGGAACTCACCGGCCGCCCGATCCCCGAGACGGGCACCACGACCTTCCGCCCGCCCTACACCCCGGTGCGGATCGGCGCGCTGGGCGCGCATGCCCGCGGCAGCGGCTTCGCGCCCCAGCGCTACACGACCTCGCACGAGGCCAGCCGCGCGCGCGGCGCCCCCTTCATAGAGGCCGGGCTCTGGTACCGCCCGAGCTATTTCCCCCGCCCGGGAGAGACCACCTGGCGCGAGTCCTGCGACCGCGAGGTGCGGATGGTGCGCGACTCGGTCGGGGTGGCCGACGTCTCGACGCTGGGCAAGATCGACATCCAGGGGCCGGATGCCGCGGCCTTCCTCGATTTCGTCTATGCCAACACCTTCTCGACGCTGAAGCCGGGCCGCGTGCGCTACGGGATCATGCTGCGCGAGGATGGCCACGTCATGGATGACGGCACGACGGCGCGGCTCGACGATCACCGTTTCCTGATGACGACGACCACCGCCGCGGCCGGACAGGTCATGCGGCATCTCGAATACGTCCAGCAGGTCCTGCGCCCCGATCTCGACGTGCAGACGCTTTCGGTCACGGATCACTGGGCGCAGTTCGCCGTCGCCGGGCCGAAGGCGCGCGATCTTCTGGACAGCCTCGTCGACGAGGATATCGCCGACGCGGCGTTTCCCTTCATGTCCTGCGGCCCGGTGACGGTCGCCGGCGTGGCCGGGCGGCTGTTCCGGATTTCCTTCTCGGGCGAGCTGGCCTACGAGATCGCGGTGCCGGCCCGCTATGGCGATGCGCTCTTCCGCGCGCTCGTCACCCGCGCCGAGAGCCTTGAGGGCGGCGCCTACGGGATGGAAGCGCTCAACGTGCTGCGGATCGAGAAGGGGTTCCTGACCCATGCCGAGCTGCATGGCCGGACCACGCCCTTCGACCTCGGGATGGCGCGGATGGTCAGCGGCGCGAAGGACTGCATCGGCAAGCTGGCCACGACCCGCCCCGGGCTGAACGGCCCCGAGCGCGAGCAACTGGTGGGGCTGAAACCGGTGGCGGCGGGCGCGGAGATCCTGCCCGGCGCGCATCTTTTCTCAGAGGGCGCCGAGGCGGTGCGCGTCAATGACCAGGGCTACGTCACCAGCGCCGGGTTCTCGCCCACGCTGAACACGACCCTGGCGCTCGGTTTCCTGCGTGACGGACGGGCGCGCCATGGCGAGACGATCCGCATGGTCGACCATCTGCGCGGGGTCGAGACGGCCTGCACGGTCTGCCCGCCCGTCTTCTTCGATCCGGAAGGGAGCCGTGTCCGTGGTTGAGCTGATCGCGAAATCCCCCGTGGCCGACCTGTTGCCGGTCGAGGCCGGGTCCTGCCGTCTCGTCGCGTGCGCGCCTGCCGCGATCACCGCGATCGCCCCCTATGCCGGCGCCGAGGAAGCGCTGTCGCAGGCGCTCGACTCCGCGCACGGCCTTGCCCTGCCGCCCGCCGGCCGCGCCGCGGGGACGCCNGGGGCGCGGCTGATCTGGGCCGGCTACCGGCAGTACATGCTGGTGGGCGAGATCGCGCCGGACGCCGCCGTCGCCGCCCATGCGGCGGTGACGGACCTCAGCGACGGCTGGGTGGTCCTGCGGCTCGAGGGGGCGGGGACCGAGTCGGTCCTGGCGCGGCTGACGCCGCTCGATCTCGACCCGGGCGTCTTCAAGCGCGGTCACACCGCCCGCACCGAACTGGCGCATATGATGGCGGTGCTCACCCGGACGGGGGAAGGCATGGAGATCATGCTGATGCGCTCCTTCGCGCGCTGGGGCGTCGCACGCATCGCCGAGGCGATGGAGAGCGTCGCGGCGCAGGCCGGCTTGCCGGAATGAGGTTTCGCAGGCGTCGGTCAGGAAGTGGTACCGCCTCCCCGGCTCGAACGGGGGACCTCTTGATCCACAATCAAGCGCTCTAACCTACTGAGCTAAGGCGGCACCGTGACGCGCGATTTAGCGTTGCCGGCGCGGGAATGCAAGGCCTTCGCGCGGCCCGCGACGCTTGAATTGCCCCCGGTTTCGCCGTATCGACCCGATCCGGAACAGGAGTGCGGGCCATGGGCATCGACAAGGAAAGCGACATCGCGGCGAATCTGCAGATCGGGCCGACCTCTCTCGGCATGGTGCGGATCTACGTCGCCGCCGAGGGCGGGCTGGAACTGCCGCTCGACTTCGATCCCGAGGAGGCCGAGGAGATCGCCGAGGAAATCCGCCTGGCGGCGGCGCGGGCGCGCTCGATGAGCGAGCCGGGCGGCGGGGGCGGCAAGGCCGGCAAGAAAAAGGGCAAGACCGGCTAGCGCGGCTCGAGTGCCGCGCCGGGATCGCGCAGCGCCTGCAACCGCAGGGCCGCGTGCCGCGCGAATTTCTGCGTCAGCGCGCGGCGCCGCGCGCCGGCCAGCCGCGACTCGGGTCCCATGCGGAGGATCTCGGCGTCATAGGCATCGGCCAGGATCAGGCCGGTCTCCGCCGGCAGGAGCGCCTGGGGAAAATCCGCATCCACCGCCCAGAAGAACCGGTCGCACCAGTCGAGATAACCCGACCACTTGGCGTCCGACAGGTAATCCGCGCGCGACGACTTGCATTCGACGACCCAGAGCTCACCCTTCGGCCCCAACGCCATCACGTCCACGCGCAGCCCCGGCGCGGGCACGAATTCCTCGATGCAGGCGAATCCGTGCCCGGCGAGATGGCGCGCGGCGCCGCGGGCGAGAAGCTGTCCGGGGGCGAGATCCTGGGGCATGGGGGAATAATGAACAATCCGTGAACACGGGGCAAGACCCGCTGCCCCTTGCCGGCGCGCAACACCGGGCCTATGTTGCGCCTTGGCGGGTACTGCCCTTCTCGTGAAGAGGTCAAATTCCAGTGGCCTTAATCTTTTCCGAGGGAGCCGGCTCTGTCGGGGTCCTGGCCTCGTTACCTGGCGCCCACCTGTGTATGCAGGCTCTCGGGAATTCAGCGCCTCCACGGCCGTGGTGGGCCCGCCGCGTGTTCCCCGGCATGTCGTTTTCGCGCCGCCACCCGTCCCCGACGCGCGTGGCCGGTGGCGGCGCGTCCGGTTAGGCTGGGCCGCACCGACCCGCGGAGATCCCGATGACAGACATGACCGCGCTGAAAGCCGAGACCCGCAAGGCCGCCTTCGCACGGCGCAAGGCCGCGGCCGGTCGGCAGGCCGAGGAGGCGGCGACGGCGCATCTGCTGGCGCTGCTCCGCGCCGAGACCGCCGGAGCGGTGGCCGGCTACATGAAGATCCGCACCGAGATCGACCCGGTCGGCGCGATGACCGCGCTGGTCGCCGCGGGCCGCCCGGTCTGCGTCCCGGTGATCACCGGGCCGGGCCGCCCGCTTGCCTTCCGCGCCTGGACGCCCGCGACCGAGATGATCGACGGCCCCTTCGGCGCCCGGGTTCCCGCGGCCGGTTCCTGGATCACGCCGGCCGCGTTGATCGTGCCGCTCCTGGCCTTCGATCGCGACGGGTTCCGGCTGGGCTACGGCGGCGGGTTCTACGACCGCACGCTCGAGAGGCTGCGCGCCGCGGCACCGGTCCTTGCGGTGGGCTTCGCCTTCGCGGGCCAGGAAATGGAGACCGTCCCCACCGAGCCCACCGACCAGCGCCTCGACGCGATCGTGACCGAGACGGGCGTGATCCGGCCCTGACGGGCCGGAGCCGCTGCGCGGCGATCCATGCCTCCGGCGGGGATATTTCCGCCACTTGGATGGGGCGTTCCGGGTTTCCAAGTGGTCGAAATATCCCCGCGCGCGGCGCGCGCGGAACCGCGCCGCTCGACAAGGGCGCGCGGCGGGCCTAGGAGAGAGGCATGAGACTGCTATTTCTGGGCGACGTTGTGGGGCGCGCGGGCCGTGCCGCGATCCGGGACCGGCTGCCGGGGCTGCGGGCGGACTGGAAGCTCGACTTCGTCGTGGTCAATGGCGAGAACGCCACCGGCGGCATGGGGCTGTCGGCGGCCCATGCCGGGCTGATCCTCGAGGCGGGCGCGGACGTCATCACGCTGGGCGATCATGCCTTCGACCAGAAGGAGATGCTGACCCATATCGAGCAGGAGCCCCGCATCCTCCGCCCGCTCAACTTCGCCAAGTCGGCGCCGGGGCGCGGCGCGCGCGTGTTCGAGGCGCGGGGCGGTCGGCGCGTGCTGGTGACCCAGGCCCTGGGGCAGGTCTTCATGAAACGGCCCTTCGACGATCCGTTCTCGGCGCTGGAGCCGGTGCTGAAGGCGCATCCCCTGGGCGGGCAGGCCGATGCGGTGATCGTGGATTTCCATGCCGAGGCAACCTCGGAGAAGATGGCCGCCGGCCATTGGTGCGACGGCCGGGCGAGCCTCGTGGTGGGCACCCATACCCATGTTCCCACGGCGGACGCGCAGATCCTTTCGGGGGGGACCGCCTACCTGACCGACGCCGGCATGTGCGGCGACTACGATTCGGTCATCGGCATGGAAAAGACCGAGCCCATGCGCCGCTTCATCACCGGAATGGGCCGNGAGCGCTTCACCCCCGCGATGGGCACGGCGACGCTCTCGGGGGTTCTGGTCGAGACCGACGACGCCACGGGGCGCGCCTTGACGGTCACCATGATCCGCGCGGGCGGCCGGTTGCAGGACTCCCTGCCGTGACAGCCCCGGTTCCGCCGGTCCTGATCCTGCTGGCGCTCGGGGCCGGCTGGGGCATCACCCAGCCGCTGGCAAAGATCGCGGTCTCGGAGGGCTACCGGCATTTCGGCATCATCTTCTGGCAACTGGTCATCTCGGCGCTGGTTCTGGGCGTGATCGCCCTGCTGCGCGGCCAGCGCCTGCCGATGACCCCGCGCCACCTGAGGCTTTATCTCGCCATCGCGTTCCTGGGGACGATCCTGCCGAATTCCGCCTCTTTCCAGGCGGCGCGGTTCCTGCCGGCGGGAATCCTGTCGATCCTGATCTCGCTGGTGCCGATGTTCGCGCTGCCCATCGCGCTGGGCTGGCGGCTGGAGCGGTTCAGCTGGCGGCGGCTGGCCGGGATCCTCTGCGGCGCGGGGGCGGTCGTGCTGATCGTCGGGCCGGATGCCAGCCTGCCCGACCCGGCGATGGCCGTCTACGTGCCGCTGGCGATGATCGCCCCCTTCTTCTACGCGGTGGAGGGCAACTATGTGGGGCGCTTCGGCACGCTCGATATCGGCCCGCTGCGCACGCTCCTCGGTGCGGCGCTGGTCGGCGTGCCGGTGGCGGCGGCGCTGGCGCTGGGCACGGGGCAGTTCATCGACCCGCGCGGGCCCTGGGGCGCGCCGGATCACGCGGTGGTCGCATCGTCGGTCATCCATGCCCTCGTCTATGCGGGCTATGTCTGGCTGGTGGGCCGGGCCGGGTCGGTCTTCGCCGCGCAGGTGGCGTATCTCGTGACGCTGTCCGGCGTGCTCTGGGCGATGCTGCTGCTGGGCGAGCGGTACGCGGGCTGGGTCTGGGCGGCGCTGGCGCTGATGCTGGCGGGGCTGTTCCTCGTGCAGCCGCGGCCCCGCGACGCGGTTGCCGCCATCCGACCGGCGGGGCAGGATGCGGGCTGAGGCAGAAGGGGCGCGGCGATGATCGACCTGTCCGGCATAGCGATGGCAGAGCCGATCCTGGCGCTGGCGGTCGTGGCCGCGATGTTCACGCTCTTCGTGCGCGAGGTCTATCCGACCGAAGTGGTGGCGCTGGCCGGCGTGGCGGTGATGCTGTTCCTCGGCATCCTGCCCTACGACACCGCGCTCGACGTGTTGTCGAACCCGGCGCCCTGGACCATCGCGGCGATGTTCATCGTCATGGGCGGGCTCGTCAGGACGGGCTCGCTCGACTGGTTTACCCAGCACGCGGAGCGCTGGGTCGGCACGCGCCCGGTGATGGCGCTCGGGGCGCTGCTGGGCTTCGTGATCGCGGCCTCGGCGTTCGTGTCGAACACGCCCGTCGTCGTGGTGATGATCCCGGTCTTCGTCCAGCTGTCCCGGTCGCTCGGCGTCTCTGCCTCGAAGCTTCTGATGCCGCTCAGCTACGCGGCGATCCTGGGCGGCACGCTGACGCTGATCGGCACGTCGACGAACCTGCTGGTCGACGGCGTGGCCCGCACGCATGGCATGGACCCCTTCACCATCTTCGAGGTCACGCCGCTCGGGCTGGTCCTCGTTGCCTGGGGAATGCTCTACCTGGGGCTCGTCGGGCGTCACCTCCTGCCCCGGCGTGAGACCATGGCCAACCTGCTCTCGGACAAGTCGAAGATGAAATACTTCACCGAGGTCGCCGTGCCGGAAGAGTCCGAGCTGATCGGCCAGCCGGTGCGCGAGGTCGATCTCTTCCGCCGCGAGGGCGTGCGGCTGATCGACGTGTTGCGCGGCGACGCGTCGCTTCGGCGGGATCTCTCGGGGGTGACGCTGGAAGCGGGCGACCGGGTGGTGCTGCGCACCGAGATGTCGGAGTTGCTGGGCCTGCAGCAGAACAAGAACCTGCGCATGGTCGACAAGCTGTCCTCCGTCGAGACCACGACCGTCGAGGCGCTGATCTCCCCGGGCTGCCGGATGATCGGGCGCTCGCTCGGGTCGCTGCGCCTGCGGCGGCGCTACGGGGTCTATCCGCTGGCGGTGCACCGGCGGAACCAGAATATCGGTCGCCAGCTCGACGATCTCGTCGTGCGGGTGGGCGATACCCTGCTGCTCGAGGGGGCGCCGGAGGACATCCAGCGCCTGGCCGCGGACATGGACATGGTCGATATCGCGCAGCCCTCGGCGCGCGCCTATCGCCGCGGCCACGCGCCGCTGGCGCTGGGGGCGCTGGCCATGATCGTGGTGCTGGCCGGGCTCGGGGTCGCGCCGATCTTTTTCCTGGCTCTGGCCGCGGTGGCGCTGATCCTGCTGACGCGCTGCATCGATGCCGAGGAAGCCTTCGGTTTCATCGACGGGCGGCTGCTGGCGCTGATCTTCTCGATGCTGGCCATCGGCGCCGCGCTCGAGGCGTCCGGGGCCGTCAGCCTGATCGTGGAGGCGGTCAGCCCCTACCTGATGGGCCTGCCGCCCTGGCTGATCGTCTGGGCGATCTACCTGCTGACCTCGGTGCTGACGGAGCTGGTCTCGAACAACGCCGTCGCGGTGGTGGTCACGCCGATCGCCATCGGGCTCGGCACGGCGCTCGGCGTCGATCCGCGGCCGCTGGTGGTGGCGGTGATGGTGGCGGCCTCGGCCAGCTTCGCGACGCCGATCGGCTACCAGACCAACATGATGGTCTATGGCCCGGGCGGCTATCGCTTCACCGACTTCCTGAAGATCGGGATCCCGCTCAACCTCTCGGTCGGCATCGTCGCAAGCCTCGTGATCCCGCTGATCTGGCCGCTCTGAGCCGGCGAAAGCGCTTGCGCCAATCGGTTTGCAAAGGCTAGGCAGGACATCGGCAAATCCGCAAAGCCGGGGTGTGGCAGGGCATGGCGACACAGAAACTCTATGCAGGCGTGAAGCTGCGCGAGACACGGGTGCGGCTGGGGCTGACCCAGAAGGATTTCGCCGGCAAGCTCGGCGTTTCGCTGCCCTACCTCAACCAGATGGAGAACAACCACCGCCCGGTCTCGACCGGCGTCGTGCTGGCGCTGGCGCAGGAATTCGGCTTCGACGTGACCGAGCTTTCCACCGGGGATGCCGAGCGCATGGTCACCGACATGCGCGAGGCGCTGGCCGACCCGGTCTTCGGCGAGGCCACGCCGCCGCTGGCCGATCTGCGGCTGGCGGCGTCGAACGCGCCGGCGCTGGCGCGGGCCTTCCTGGAACTGCACCGGGCGTATCGCCAGACCCATGAGCGGCTCGCGTCGCTCGACGAGGCGCTGGGCCGCGAGGACAGCGCCATCGCGCCGTCGCCCTGGGAAGAGGTGCGCGACTTCTTTCACTATTGCGACAATTACATCGACGCGGTGGACCGCGCCGCCGAGCGCGTGGCGACGAGCCTCGCCGCGGACGGCGAGGGCGGGCCGGCCGCCTGCATGGCCTATCTCGCGGCACGGGGGGTGACGGTGCGCCTGGCCGATGGGCCGGTGCTGCGCCGCTACGATCCCGCGCGGGCGGAGCTGACGCTGGCGGCGCGGACCGCGCCGGCGACGCAGCATTTCCAGCTTCTGCACCAGATCGCGCTGCTGACGCAGGCGGATCTGCTCGACGCGACGCTGGACTTCGCCCGTTTCCAGTCGGAAGAGGCGCGCGACATCGCCAAGATCGGGCTGGCCAATTATTTCGCCGGCGCGGCGCTGCTGCCCTACACCGCCTTCCTGGAGGCCGCCCAGGACTGCCGCCATGATCTCGAGGTGCTGGCCGACCGGTTCGGGGCCTCGATCGAACAGGTGGCGCACCGGCTCTCGACCCTGCAGCGCCCCGGCGCCAAGGGGGTTCCCTTCTTCTTCGTCCGCGTCGACCAGGCCGGGACCATCACCAAGCGCCACTCGGCCACGCGGCTGCAATTCGCGCGGTTCGGCGGGGCCTGCCCGCTGTGGAACGTGCACCGCGCCTTCGAGACGCCGGGCCAGTTCCTGCGCCAGCTGGCCGAGACGCCGGACGGTGTGCGCTATCTCTGCCTGGCGCGTGACGTGTCGAAGCCCGGCGGCAGTTTCAAGGCACCGGTGCGGCGCTACGCCATCGGCCTCGGCTGCGAGGTGCGCCACGCCGGCGCGCTGGTCTATGCCGACGATCTCGATATCGGCAACATCGCCGCCTTCGAGCCGATCGGCATTTCCTGCCGTATCTGCGAGCGGGTGAATTGCCACCAGCGCTCGGTCCCGCCGCTGGAGCGGCCGCTGCGCGTGGATCATGATGAGCGGGGCGTGCTGCCCTACCGGATCGACTGACAGAGGAGAGAGGCATGACCGCAACCCCGAACCGCCGCGTCGTCCTGGCCGAGCGACCCAAAGGCGTGCCGGAACCGCGCCATTTCCGCGTCGAGGAGCTGGACCCGGTGCCGCCCCGCGACGGCGAGGTTCTGGTGCGCGTCTCGCACTGGTCGGTGGACCCCGCGATGCGCGGCTGGGTCAACGACGTGCCCAACTACCTGCCGCCGGTCGCGATCGGCGCGGTGATGCGCAGCTTCGCCGTGGGCGAGGTGGTCGAGAGCCGTCATCCCGGCTTCGCCCCGGGCGAGGTGGTGACCGGCATGCTGGGCTGGCAGCGGATGGCCACCGTTCCGGGCGAGGCCATCGACCGCAAGGTGGCCGAGAGCGACCTGCCGCCCTCTCTGGCGCTGGGAATACTGGGTCTGAACGGGGTGACCGCCTATCTGGGGCTGACCACGGTGGCGGATCCGCAGCCGGGCGAGACGGTCGTGGTCTCCACCGCCGCCGGCGCGGTCGGGTCGGCCGTGGGCCAGATCGCCAGGGCGCTCGGCTGCCGGGCCGTCGGGATCGCCGGTGGGCCGGAGAAGGTCGCGCTCTGCCGCGAGGCCTATGGCTATGACGCGGCGCTCGATTACAAGGCCGGCGGGCTCGATGCGGGGCTGGCCGCGGCCTGTCCCGACGGCGTCGACGTCTATTTCGACAATACCTGCGGGCCGATCTCGGACAGGGTGATGGGCCACCTGGCGCAGAACGCGCGGGTCGTGATCTGCGGAACCGCCGCGATCACCGACTGGGATCCGCTGCCGCAGGGGCCGCGCGTCCACCGCCAATTGCTGGTCAAGAGGGCCCGGATGCAGGGCTTCCTGGCCTTCGATCACAAGGATCGCTACGCGGAAACCATCGACAGGCTCGCCGGCTGGGTCCGCGACGGCACCCTGACCTGGCGCGAGCATGTCTTGGACGGCGCCGAGGCGGCGCGGGATGCCATCGGGATGCTCTACCGCGGTGAGAACACCGGCAAACTGATCGTCGCCGTCGACTGAGCCCGCCGTTTTGGCGATTGATCCGGTCGCAGGGCGCGGCTATCCAGATCGAAACGAAACGGGGAGAGCCGCATGGAACTCAAGGGAAGCCGCACCATCGCCGCCGATCGCGCAACGGTCTGGGCCGCGCTGAACGATCCAGAGGTGCTGAAGGCCTGCATCCCCGGATGCCAGGAGCTGACCGGCTCGCCCGAAGAGGGCTTCGAGGCGGTGGTCAAGCAGAAGGTCGGCCCGGTCAAGGCGACCTTCAAGGGCCAGGTGGAGCTGTCGAACGTCGAGCCGATGGAAAGCTACACCATCTCCGGCGAGGGCAAGGGCGGCGTGGCCGGGTTCGCCAAGGGCGCTGCCGACGTGGCGCTGGCCGATGCCGAGGACGGCGGCACGGAACTGACCTACGACGTCGAGGCGAAGGTGGGCGGCAAGCTCGCGCAGCTGGGCTCGCGGCTCATCCACGGTTTCGCCACCAAGATGGCCGACCAGTTCTTCGAGAATTTCAAGGACGAGGTCGAAGGCGCCGGCGCCAAGGCGGACGCCGGCGAAGAGGAATAGCCCGACGGGGCGGGCCGGATCAGGCGGCGCTGAGCGCCCGCCAGATTTCGTCTTTCAGGGCCATGCGCTTCTTGCGCATCTCTTCCTCGTGCAGTTGCTCGGTCGGCTCGACGTTCGTCTCTGCCCGGTGCACCGCGCGGTTGATCTCGTGATACTCGTCCACGAGCTTCGCGAAATGCGCGTCCGAGGTCTTGAGCGCATGGATCTTCTCGGCGTATTCGGGAAATTCCTCGGACAGTTCGTGCGGCGTATGGGACATGCGTTTCTCCTTGGGTGTCTGTTCCGTCCGACCCTAGCCAGTCGTCCGGGGCCGAACCTTGATCCGGGTCAAATCAGCCGTGCAGATCGGGGCCGTGTTTCAGGATGACCGGCACCACCAGGTCCTCCTCGTCCACGAGGTGGCGGTCGAGAAAGGGCGCGAAGCCGCCGAGCGCGGCATGGAGCCGGCCGGTGTCGTCGGTGGCGTCGCCCGCGCCGAGGCCCCGCAGCACCGCGTTCGCGGCATCGGCCAGGGCGTTCAGGTGGCCGTCCAGCGCGTGATGATCGGCGTCGAGCAGCTCGAACCCGGCCGCCAGCCGGGTCTCCCGTCCCGAGAGCATGGGGAAATACTGGTGATCCTCGATCATGTGGTGGCCGTGTAGCTCGTTGAGGAACATGCCCCCCAGCCGCGACAGGCGCTGGCCATAGGCGCGCGGCGCGATCCGGCGGTCCAGCATCGCCTCGGCGTCGGTCTGCAGCCGGGCGAGGATCTCGCGGAACATGAGGTGGCGCTCCAGCCAGAAGCGGGTCAGCCCGTCGAAATTCGGGTGGCTTTCCCAGCTTTCCCGCGGGTAGTCCTCCAGCAGGACGCGCAGCGCGTCCGGCAGGCCGGTGCGGGTTTCGAGCGTCTTGGAGGGTCCTTCGGTCACCCGCCAAGAGCTATCCGCCCGGCGCGCGGTGTCAATGCCCCTCAGCGCTGGGCGGTGCGCCAGTCCGGGTGAATCCACGGCGCGTCGTTGGCCGGGGGCAGGGGGGTGCGGCCCAGGACGTGATCGGCGGCTTTCTCGCCCACGAGGATCGAGGGCGCGTTGATGTTGCCGTTGGTGATCCGCGGAAACACCGAACTGTCGGCCACCCGCAGCCCGTCGACGCCGATCACCCGGCATTCCGGGTCGACCACGGCCCGCGGATCGTCGCGGCGGCCCATCTTCGCCGTGCCGCAGGGGTGGTAGGCGCTTTCCACGTGCTCGCGCACGAAATCGTCCAGCGCGTCGTCGGATTGCACCGCGTCACCGGGCTGGATCTCGTGGCGGACATAGGGCGCGAAGGCCGGCTGGGCGAAGAGCTCGCGGGTCAGCCGGATGCAGCGGCGGAAATCGATCCAGTCCTGCTCCGTGCTCATGTAGTTGAAGAGGATCCGCGGCGCCTCGGCCGGGTCGGCGCTGCGCAGCGTCACCGCGCCGCGCGAGGGGCTCCGCATCGGGCCGACATGGGCCTGGAAGCCGTGCCCCTCGGCGGCGGCCTTGCCGTCGTAGCGCACCGCGAGCGGCAGGAAGTGATACTGGATGTCGGGGNAATCGACCCCGGCGCGCGAGCGGATGAACGCCGCGCTCTCGAACTGGTTGGAGGCGCCGAGACCGGTGCCGGTGAAGAGCCACTGCGCCCCGATGAGCGCCTTGCCCAGCAGGTTCCAGTAGCGGTAAAGCGTGATCGGCTGCGCCGCCGCCATCTGGATGTAAAGCTCCAGGTGGTCCTGCAGGTTGCGCCCGACGCCGGGACGGTCGGCGACCACCTCGATCCCATGCTCGGCGAGGTGCCCGGCCGGACCGATTCCCGACAGCATGAGCAGCTTCGGCGTGTTGATCGACGAGGCGGCCAGGATCACCTCGCGGCGGGCGCGGACGGTCTCGACCCGGCCGCCGCGTTCGATCTCGACGCCAGTGGCGCGGCCGTCCTCGATCACCACGCGGCAGGCGAGACCGCGCAGGAGATCGCAGTTGGCCCGCTTGAGCGCCGGTTTCAGATAGGCATTCGCCGCCGACCAGCGCCGGCCGCGCCAGACGGTCTGTTCCATCGGGCCGAAGCCTTCCTGCTTCTCGCCGTTGTAGTCGCCCGTCACCTCGTAGCCGGCCTGCCGCCCGGCCTCGACGAAGGCCGCGTGCAGCGGGTTGTTCCGCGGCCCGCGCCCGACATGGAGCGGGCCGTCGGTGCCGCGCCAGGCCGGGTCCCCGCCCTGGCCGCCGGCATGCCAGTTTTCCAGCCGCCTGAAATAGGGCAGCACGTCGGCGAAGCCCCAGCCGTCGGCGCCGGCCTCTGCCCAGTGGTCGTAGTCGCGCGCATGGCCTCGCACATAGACCATCCCGTTGATCGACGAGGAGCCGCCGATCACCTTGCCGCGCGGGCAGGCGAGCCGCCGCCCGCCCAGATGCGGTTCCGGCTCGGAGCTGTAGCCCCAGTCGTAGCGGCGCATGTTCATCGGGTAGCTGAGCGCCGCGGGCATCTGGATGAAGGGCCCGGCATCGGTGCCGCCATGCTCGATCACCAGCACGGAATGACGGCCGTCCTCCGACAGCCGGTAGGCCATGGCGCAGCCCGCGCTGCCTGCGCCCACGATCACGAAATCGGCTTCCATCACTCTTCTCCTGCGCCGTCGTCCACCCGCGTGCCCGCGCCCGTCATTCGCCGCGGGGGAAGCGTTGCGCTTCCTCCACGACGTTGAGATCCATGTGATTGCGCATGAACCGGTCCGACGCATCGCGGAGCGGCTGGTAGTCCCACGGGTAATAGGCGCCGTTGCGGAGCGCCTCGTAGACCACCCAGCGCCGGGCCTGGCTTTCGCGCACATCGGCGTCGAAACGGGCGAGGTCCCAGCGTTCGTCCGCCATCTCGCGGAAGCCGGCCAGCGTTCCGGCGCAGGCAGGGTCGCCGGCGCGGTTCTCCAGCTCGTGCGGATCGGCCTCGAGATCGAAGAGCTGCTCGGGGTCCAGCGCGCAGCGGGTATATTTCCAGCGTCCGTGCCGCAGGCAGACCAGGGGCGCGTAGCTCGCCTCGGCGGCGTATTCGATGGCCACGGGCGTCTGGCGCGCCGTGCCGCCGGCATAGGGCAGCAGGCTCTCGCCGTCGGTCCAGGGCAGCACCTCGTCCATCGAGACCCCGGCGAGATCGCAGAGCGTCGGAGTCACGTCGACGGTCGAGACCGGGTCGGCCACCCGCCCCGGTGCCAGGCCCGGCGCCGCGATCATCAGCGGCACGCGCGAGGAGCCCTCGAAGAAGGACATCTTGAACCAGAGCCCGCGCTCGCCCAGCATGTCGCCGTGGTCCGAGACGAAGAGGACGATCGCCTCCTGACGGGTCCGCTCCAGCACGTCCAGAAGCTGGCCGATCTTCTCGTCGAGATAGCTGACATTCGCGAAATAGGCCCGGCGCGACCGGCGGATGTCGTCCTCGGCAATGTCGAAGCTGCGCCAGTCATTGGCGTCGAAGATCCGCTGCGAATGCGGGTCGTGATCCGCGTAGTCCATGGCCGGGACCGCGGGCAGCAGGTGATCGCACGCGGCGTAGAGATCCCAGAACCTGCGCCGCGCCACATAGGGATCGTGCGGATGGGTGAAGCTGACGGTCAGGCACCAGGGCCGGTCGTCATGGCCGCGCGCGAGATCGTAGAGCTTCTGCTCGGCCATGAAGGCGACCTCGTCGTCGTATTCCATCTGGTTGGAGATCTCGGCCACGCCGGCGCCCGTGACCGAGCCGAGGTTGTGATACCACCAGTCGATCCGCTCGCCCGGCTTGCGGTAATCCGGCGTCCAGCCGAAGTCGGCGGGATAGATATCGGTGGTGAGCCGCTGCTCGAAGCCGTGCAGCTGGTCCGGGCCGACGAAATGCATCTTGCCGCTGAGACAGGTCTGGTAGCCCGCGCGCCGCAGGTGATGGGCGTAGGTCGGGATATCCGAGGCATATTCCGCTGCATTGTCGTAGACGCGGGTGCGGTGTGGCAGCTGGCCGGCCATGAAGCTCGCCCGTCCCGGCGCGCAGAGCGGGCTGGCCGTGTAGGCGTTGGCGAAGCGCACCGACCGCGCGGCCAGCCGGCGCAGGTTCGGGGTGTGCAGCCAGTCGGCCGGCCCGTCCGGAAACAGCGTCCCGTTCAACTGGTCGACCATCAGGATGAGGATGTTCGGTTTCGTCATTGCTGCCCCGCCGCGTCGAGTTCCCGGTCCAGGTATCCCAGCGCCAGCGCAACCGCCTGCGCCCGGTCGAGCGACAGGCCCGCCAGCGCCTGGCGGATATAGACCCCGTCGATCATCGCGCCGATCCCCTGCGCGATGGCCGGGGCGCGGTCGCCCGCCAGCTGTCGCAGGTCGTGCACGAGGTTCGACTGCAGCCGGCGCTGGTAGATCCGCAGCAGCCGCCAGGCATCCTGCGAGGTCTGCGCCTGGACGTAGAAGTTCAGCCAGGCCGCGATGACCTCGGCGCGGAAGTTCTCGTGCTCGAAACTGGCCTTCACGATGGCTTCGACCCGGGCGCGCGGGCCGTCCGCCACGGCCAGCGCGGCGCGCACCTGCGCGCCGTAGACGCCCAGGATATGGCGCATCGCCGCGAGGAAGATCTGCTCCTTGCCGCCGAAATAGTGATGCGCCAGCGCGCTCGACATGCCGGCGCGCTTGGCGATCTGGCTGACCGTGACGTCGAGCGCCCCCCGCGCGCCGATCTCGGCGATGGTCGCTTTCACCAAGGCTTCCCTTCGGATAGGCTCCATTCCGAGCTTCGGCATCCCGGCCCCCGTGCTGTTGCAATCCGAAGCTAAGTGGTTTTTAATTGACTCGTCAATCAAGAAAACAGGGAGCTTCCCATGACCTCCATCCGCTCGACCCTACTGGCCTCCGCCGCGAGCCTCGCCATGGCCGGCAGCGCCGCCGCGAATTGCGACAGCGTGACCTTCTCGGATGTCGGCTGGACCGACATCACCGCCACGACCGCCGCGACGACGCTGGTGCTGGACGCGCTCGGCTACGAGACCGACATCAAGGTGCTGTCGGTGCCGGTGACCTACACCTCGCTGGCCGAGGGCGACATCGACGTCTTCCTCGGGAACTGGATGCCGACCATGGAAGCCGACATCGCGCCTTACCGCGAGGCCGGCACGGTCGACACGGTCCGCGCCAATCTCGAGGGGGCGAAATACACCCTCGCCACCAATGCCCAGGGCGCGGCGCTGGGCATCACCTCCTTCGGCACGATCGCCGACCAGGCCGAGGCGCTGGAACGCGAGATCTACGGCATCGAGCCGGGCAATGACGGCAACCGGCTCATCATGGAAATGATCGAGTCCGGCGCGTTCGGGCTCGACGGCTTCGAGGTGGTCGAAAGCTCCGAGCAGGGCATGCTGGCGCAGGTCGGCCGGGCCGTCCGCCGGGAAGAACCGATCGTCTTCCTCGCCTGGGAGCCGCACCCGATGAACGCCAATTACGACATCACCTACCTGACGGGCGGCGACGACTGGTTCGGCCCCAATCTCGGCGGCGCGACGGTCTACACCAACACCCGGGCCGGCTATGTCGAGGAATGCCCGAATGTCGGGCAGTTCCTGCAGAATCTCGAATTCACGCTGGCGATGGAGAACGAGATCATGGGCGCGATCCTGAACGACGGCGAGGATCCGCAAGACGCCGCGCGCGCCTGGATCTCGGCCAACCCGGACGCGCTCGACGCCTGGCTGGACGGTGTCCAGACCGCGGGCGGCGAAGACGGCCTCGCGGCGGTCCGGACCGAACTCGGCCTCTGAGCCGGCGGCCTGACGCCAATCTCCCTCCCCCCGGAACGGGGGAGGGTCCGGGAGCGGAGAGGACAAGCGCCGGCCAACGGCGCGCCCCGGTGCAGCGCCGCCGCTTCGCCACGCACGCAGGGACAGATGCATGAACTGGCTCACCGACAACAAGATCCCCGTGGGCGACGGCGCCGCCGCCGTCTTCGACTGGCTTCAGGACAACGCCGCGGTCTTCTTCGACGCGCTGGCCATCGGCATGGAGAACCTGATCGACGGGTTGCTCTGGGTGCTGCAGACGCCGCACCCGCTCTTGGTGATCGCCGTGCTGGTGGCGCTGACCTGGGCGCTGCAGCGCAGCTGGAAGACCTGCCTCTTCGTGGCGCTGGGCTTTCTCTTCATCCTGAACCAGGACTACTGGGAAGAAACGACCGAGAGCCTGACGCTGGTGCTGGCCTCCTGCGTGGTCTGCATGGGCGTGGGCGTGCCCATCGGCATCGCCGCGGCGCACCGGCCGCGGCTCTACGCGGGCATGCGCCCGGTGCTCGACCTGATGCAGACCCTGCCGCCCTTCGTCTACCTGATCCCGGCCATCGTCTTCTTCGGGATCGGCATGGTGCCGGGGCTGATGGCCACGGTGATCTTCGTGGTGCCGGCGCCGATCCGGCTGACGCATCTCGGGATCTCCTCGACGCCGCAGTCCCTGCTCGAGGCCGCGCAGGCCTTCGGCGCCACGCCGCGCCAGACGCTCTGGAAGGTCGAGCTGCCCTACGCGCTGCCACAGATCATGGCCGGGCTGAACCAGACCATCATGCTTTCGCTGTCGATGGTGGTGATCGCCGCGCTGGTCGGGGCCGACGGGCTCGGGGTGCCGGTGGTGCGGGCGCTCAACCAGGTCAACACCGCGCTCGGGTTCGAGTCGGGCTTCATCATCGTCGTCGTCGCGATCATCCTCGACCGCATGCTCAAGATGGAGCGCCGCCCATGACCACCGCCGTGGATTTCGACAAGGTCTCCATCGTCTTCGGCGACCATCCCGAAACCGCCCTGCCGCTCATGGATGCCGGCCAGTCCCGGGCCGAGATCCAGGCCGCCACAGGCCAGGTGCTGGGCGTGCATGACTGCTCGCTCACCGTCGAGACGGGCGAGATCGTCGTGTTGATGGGGCTCTCGGGGTCGGGCAAGTCGACCCTGCTGCGCGCGGTCAACGGGCTCAACCCGGTGGTCCGCGGAAGCGTGCGGGTCAATGACGGCGACGCGATGGTCGACGTCACCCATGCCGATGCCAGGACGCTGCGGCGCATGCGGCTGCAAAACATCGCCATGGTCTTCCAGCAGTTCGGCCTGCTGCCCTGGCGCAGCGTGCGCGACAATGTCGGGCTCGGGCTCGAGCTTGCCGGTCTGCCGGCCGCGGACCGCCGCGCGCAGGTCGAACGCCAGCTTGAGCTGGTCGGCCTCGCCGACTGGGCCGACCGCAAGGTGGGCGAGCTCTCGGGCGGGATGCAGCAGCGCGTGGGCCTGGCGCGCGCCTTCGCCACCGACGCGCCGATCCTGCTGATGGACGAACCCTTCTCGGCGCTCGATCCGCTGATCCGCACCCGGCTGCAGGACGAGCTGCTGGACCTGCAGTCGAAGCTGGCGCGGACCATCATCTTCGTCAGCCACGACCTCGACGAGGCCTTCAAGATCGGCGACCGGATCGCGATCATGGAAGGGGGGCGCATCGTGCAATGCGGCCGCCCGCAGGAGATTTTCTCGCGCCCCGCCAACGACTACGTGGCCGATTTCGTGGCGCATATGAACCCGCTCGGCGTCCTGACGGCGCGCGACGTGATGGAGCCCGCGACCGGCCGGCACGACGCGACCGTGCCGCCCGACGCCGTGATCCAGTCGGTCATGGAAGAGGTCAAGGCCGCCCGCGCGCCGATCGGCGTGGTCGAGAACGGCGCGGTGATCGGCCAGATCACCCGCGACACCGTGATCGCCAAGCTGCTCGACCCGCGGGGCTGACGGGCCCCTTCATCGTTCCGGAAATATCCTCGGGGGTCCGGGGGCAGACAGCCCCCGGGGCCCGCCACTCAGAGCTTCGCGGCCGCGTCGGGCGGCGTCGCCGCGCGCCGGCGCAGCGCGGACTCGCGCCACGAGATAAAGCTGACCGCGCCGACCACCATCGAGCCGCCGAGCACCACCCAGGGATCGAAGGCCTCGCCGAAGACGAAAATCCCGAGCAGCGTGGCCCAGACCAGCTGCAGGAAGGTCACGGGTTGCGTCACCGCCAGCGGCGCGGCCTCGAAGGCGCGGGTCATGCTGTAATGTCCCGCTGTGGCGAAGAAGGCCACCAGCAAGAGCCAGAGCAGCTGGACCGGCGTGGGCGGCACCCAGACGACCGCCGCGAAGGGGGCGAGCCCGATGGTGACCCCGACCGACAGGAGCCCCACCACCGCGAGCGGGCTGATCTCCGCCGTCAGGCGCTTGGCCATGAGGTAGGAGACGGCGAAGGCCGGCGCGGTGAAGAGCATCGCCACGTGCCCGGACGACAGCTCGCGGAAGCCCGGGCGCAGGATCACCAGCGCGCCCGCCAGCGCCACCAGGATCGCCGCGATCCGCCGCGAGGCCAGTCGCTCGCCCAGGAAAAGCGCCGCCCCGACGGAAATGTAGACCGGCGCGAGGTAGTTCATCGCGGTGACGTCCGCGATCGGGATCCGTGCCATGGCGAAGAACCAGAGGATGACGGCCAGCGTATGCGCCGCCGCGCGCAGCCCCGCGAGCGTCGCGCCCCGCCGGCCCAGCCCCGACCGCAGCATCGGCCGGATCATCGGGATCACGAAAACCAGTCCCAGCGCGTAGCGCAGGAAGGCCGCCTGCGCGGCGGGAACGGCCTGGCCCAGGTGTTTCACCGTCGCGGTCACGGCGACGAAACAGAGCCCGGTCAGGAGCATCCAGAGGATCCCGGCGAGCGGGCGGTGGGCGGGGCTCTCGGACATGGCCGCGATCTGACCCGATCGGACCGGGGGCCGCAAGGGGCAGGCGGCCGATGCCGGGCCGGCGCGGCCGGCCGGTTCAGGCCGACAACTGGGCCATCACCTCGTCGGAAATCTCGAAATTCGCCGTGACCTTCTGCACGTCGTCGTCGTCCTCCAGCGCCTCGAGCAGCTTCATCAGCTTTTGCGCGTTCTCCAGGTCCAGATCCGTCGTGGTCTGGGGCTTCCAGATCAGGCGGGTCGACTCGCTCTCGCCCAGCTGGGCTTCCAGCGCCGAGGCGACCTCGTGCAGATCGGTGTCGGCACAGTAGACGATGTGCCCGTCCTCGGCGCTTTCCACGTCCTCGGCACCGGCCTCGATGGCGGCCATCATCACCGTGTCGGCGTCACCGGCGTCCGCGGGGTAGGTGATCTCGCCCTTGCGGTCGAACATGAAGCTGACTGCGCCCGTCTCGCCGAGGTTGCCGCCGTTCTTGGAAAAGGTCGACCGCACGTTCGACGCCGTGCGGTTGCGGTTGTCGGTCATCGCCTCGACGATCACGGCCACGCCGTTCGGCCCGTAGCCCTCATAGCGGATTTCCTCGTAATCCTCCGAGTCGCCGCCCTGCGATTTCTTGATCGCCCGCTCGATCACGTCCTTCGGAACCGAGTTCGACTTGGCCTCCTTGATCGCGAGCCTGAGCCGCGGGTTCTTCTCGGGGTCCGGGTCGCCCATCTTGGCGGCGACCGTGATCTCCTTGGAGAGCTTCGAGAACAGCTTGGAACGCGCCGCGTCCTGGCGGCCTTTCCGGTGCTGGATATTCGCCCATTTCGAATGGCCTGCCATGGCACTCTCTCCGTTCCGGGAAATCGGTCTGCCTGTCTATAGGGCAGGGCGCGGGGAACGTGCAAGACCGCCAGGGCGTTGCATGTGTCCGCGCAATGGGCTTGTCTGGCGCCGACAGGGAGCATGCCGTGACGACCGACCAGATTATCCTTTTTGCCATTTTCCTCGTCGTCTTCGTGTTCCTGATCTGGGGGCGCTGGCGCTATGACCTGGTGGCCTTCACCGCGCTGCTGAGCGGCGTGGTCCTCGGGGTGGTTCCCTCCGACCGGGCCTTCGACGGCTTCGGGCATCCCGCGACCATGGTGGTGGCGCTGGTGCTGGTGGTCTCGGCGGGACTTGTGCGCTCGGGCGCGGTTCAGCTGATCACCCGGACCCTGATCGACAGCTCTCGCCCGCTTGGCTGGCATATCGCCACGATGGGCAGCGTGGGCGCCGTATTCTCGGGGTTCATGAACAACGTGGCGGCGCTGGCGCTGCTGATGCCGGTCGACATCCAGACCGCGCGCAAGGCCGGGCGCAACGCCGGGCTCAGCCTGATGCCGCTGTCCTTCGCGACGATCCTGGGCGGCATGGTGACGCTGATCGGAACCCCGCCCAACATCATCATCGCCACCTTCCGCGAGGACCGTCTGGGCGAGTCCTTCGCCATGTTCGACTTCGCGCCGGTCGGCGCGGTCGCGGCGCTGACCGGGCTGGTCTTCATCGGCACGGTCGGCTGGCGGCTTATCCCGCAGCGTGACGGCGAGGCCAGCGCCGGCGAGAACCTGATGGAAAAGGCTCGCTACGTCGCCGAGCTGACCGTGCCCGGGGAGTCGGAGGTCGTGGGCCGGAAGATCCGTGACCTGCACGAGACCGAGGAAGAGACCGACGCCGCGGTGATCGGGCTGGTCCGCGACGGCAAGCGCCGTTTCGGCCGGTCGCGCAACGCGACGCTGCGCGCCGGCGACGTTCTGGTGCTGGACGCCACGCCCGAGGCCCTCGACGAGTTCCGCACCGCGCTCAGGCTCGGGTTTTCCGATACCGAGCGCGAGGACAAGCTCGACGCCGCCGGAGAGGGGCTCGAACTGCTCGAGGTGGTGGTTCCCGAACAGTCGCGGATCACCGGCAAGACCGCCCAGAGCATCGGGCTCTCCTGGCGCCAGCAGACGATCCTGATGGGCATCTCGCGCAAGGGGCGCGAGCTCACGAGCCAGGTGCGCAAGTCTGTGGTCCATCCCGGCGACATCCTGCTGCTGCTGGTTCCGGCGGGCCGCGAGAACGACGTCACCGAATGGCTCGGCTGCCTTCCTCTGGCCGAACGCGGGCTCAAGGTGACCAAGCAGGACAAGACCTGGCTGGCCATCGGGATCTTCGCCGCCGCGGTCGCGGTCGCGAGTTTCGGCTATATCTCCGTGCCCGTGGCGCTGGGCATCGTGGTGGCGCTGTTCCTGATCATGCGGATCGTTCCGATCTCGGAGGTCTACGAGCACGTGGAATGGCCGGTCGTCGTCTTGCTGGGCTCGATGATCCCGCTCGGCACGGCGCTCGAGGAGGCGGGCGGCACGGCGCTGGTGGCCAACGCGCTGACGGGGCTCACGGGCGGCTTTCCCGCCTGGGCGATCCTCGCCATCCTCATGGCCGTGACGATGACGCTCTCGGACGTTCTGAACAACACGGCGACGACCATCGTGGCCGCCCCCGTCGCCATGGAGATCGCCGACACGCTGGGCGCGAATCCCGATCCGTTCCTCATGGCGGTGGCGGTGGCGGCATCCTGCGCGTTTCTGACGCCGATCGGCCACAAGAACAACACCCTGATCCTCGGCCCCGGCGGCTACGCCTTCGGTGATTACTGGCGGATGGGCCTGCCGCTCGAGGGGCTGGTGATCGGCGTGTCGGTTCCGATGATCCTGCTGGTCTGGCCGCTCTGAGCGATCAGGCGCCGCGGCGCAGCCGACGCTCGCGCTGCAGCACATAGGCCATCGAAAGCACGGCGGCGAACGCGGTGAGGAACATGATCCACTGCAACGGCAGCGCGCCCGAGCCCGTCGTCAGCATGGCGCCCGCCAGCGCCGACAGAGCGGCGCCGCCGCCGATCATGATCGCCCCGCCGAGCCCGCTGGCGGTGCCGGCCAGGTGCGGACGCACCGACAGCATGCCCGCGGTGGCGTTCGGCAGCACCATGCCGTTGCCGAGCCCCACGAAGGTCATGAAGCCGAAAAAGGCCAGCGCGCTGCCGAGCCCGGCATAGCTCACCACCAGCGACAGCCCGAGCCCGCCGGCGCAAAGCAGCGTGCCCCAGGCGAGCATCCGGTTGATGCCGTAGCGCACGGCATAGCGCCCGGTGAAGAAATTGCCCGCCGCGTAGCCGAGCGCCGGCGCCCCGAAATAGAAGCCGAGCACCGCCGGCGTCAGGCCGTAGACCTCGGAGCCGACGAAGGGCGCGCCGCCCAGATAGGCGAAAAACGCCCCCGAACAGAACGCCGCGGTCAGCGCGTAGCCCCAGAAGCGCCGTGCCGTCAGGAGTTCGGGATACTGGCGGAACTGTTCGGCGAAGCTGGACGACCGGGCGGTCGCCGTCTCGCCCTGGTCGGCCCAGGAGAGCCAAAGCACGAACAGGCCGCCGAGGAACAGCATCACGAAATTCGCCTGCCAGCCGAAGGCCTCGTCGAGCACCCCGCCGATCGCGGGGCCGATCATCGGCACCACGGCCATGCCCATGGTGACATAGCCGATCATGCTGGCCGCCTGGTCGCCGGGCACCATGTCGCGGACGATCGCGCGGCTGAGCACCATGCCGGTGACGATGACCGCCTGGCCCATGCGGCAGGCCAGGAAAAGCTCGGCGGTGGGCGCGACCAGGCAGCCGAGCGTGAAGATCAGGAACAGAACCGCGGACCAGAGGATCACCGGGCGTCGTCCGAAGCGGTCGGAGACCGGCCCGATCACCACCTGCAGCGCGGCATTCACCGCGAGGTAAAGCGCGACCGACAGCTGCATGACGCTGTATTCGGCCTCGAAATAGGCGGTCATGCTGGGCAGAGAGGGCAGAAACACGTTCATCGCCAGCGCCGAGAGGCCGGCGAAGACGACGAGCGTGAAGATGTGGGGCGGGGTGGTCCGGTCGAGGAACCGGACATCGGGTCGTGCGGTCATGGCCGGACCTTAAGCCGCTGGCCGCGATTGTCCATTGCATTCGCAACGGAACGCCGCGTCAGGGCATGCGCGGCCAGGTGTCGGTCATCCGGTAGCCCTCGGGCCAGGGATCGTCGGGATCGCGCATCAGCTGGTGGGTGCCGGTGATCCAGGCCCGGCCGCGGATTTCCGGGATGATCGCGGGACGGCCGGCAACCTCCGTTTCTTCCGCGATGCGGCATTCGAACCGCCCGCCGAGCATCGCGCGCCCGGTAAAGCGGTCGCCCGGTCCCATCGCGCCCCGCGCGGCCATGACCGCCATCCGGGCCGCGCAGCCCGTTCCGGTCGGGGAGCGGTCGACCTTGCCCGGGTCGATGACGACGGCCGAAAGGCCCTCGGGGCCGTCCGGGCCATCTGCGACGGGCGCGGTGAACTGGCAGAACGAGATATGCCGCCAGGGTGCGGCGGGATGCGCGAAGCCGAGTTGCGCGTTGGCCGCGCGGGTGATCCGCGCCCCGAGCGCCGCGATCTCGTCGGCGCGCTCGGGCACGAGCTCGAGCCCGGCCTCCTCGGCGCGCACGATCACGAAACTGTCGCCGCCATAAGCCGTGTCGACCGTGAGCCGCCCCAGCCCCGGCACGTCGAGCGGGGCGTCCAGCCGGTCGGCGAAGGACGCCACGCCGCGAAAGCGGATATCGCGGGCCTTGCCGTTCTCGCAGCGCGCGGTCACCGCGATGGGGCCTGCGGGGGCCTCGATCACGAAGCGCGTCTCGGGGCCGGTGATCGGCACCATCCCGGTCTCGAGCAGCACGGTGGCCACGCAGATCGTGTTCGAGCCGGACATCGGCGGCGTGTGTTCCGGCTCCATGATCAGGAAGCCCCAGGCGGCCTCGGGGGCGCGTGGCGGCACGATCAGGTTCACATGCCGGAAGACGCCGCCGCGCGGCTCGTTCAGCAAGAAGCGGCGCAGGCGGCCGTCACGCGCGAGATGGTCGCGCTGCTCCCAGAGCGTTTCGCCCGGCGGCGGCGCGACGCCGCCGGTGACGACGTCGCCGACCTCGCCCTCGGCATGGGCCGAGACGACGTGGATGAGGCGATCAGTCCGCACCGGAATTCGCAAATTTGCATTTAGCCTGCAGGGCGGTGCCAATAATTTGCAAATTTGCCATGTTTTTCTTCCGCGCAGGTGCCGCGCCGCGTATCGTCCGGCGATAAATCCAGGGGGGAGCATACGCGATGAAGGATATCCTGCAAGAACTCGAGACCCGCCGCGACCAGGCCCGGCTCGGCGGCGGCGAGAAGCGGGTCGACGGGCAGCACGCCAAGGGCAAGCTGACGGCGCGCGAGCGGCTGGAGCTGTTGCTCGACCCGGGCTCCTTCGAAGAGTTCGACATGTTCGTGGCGCATCGCTGCACCGATTTCGGCATGCAGGAAAGCCGCCCCTATGGCGACGGGGTCGTGACCGGCTGGGGCACGATCAACGGGCGCATGGTCTATGTCTTCAGCCAGGATTTCACCGTGATGGGCGGCTCGGTGTCCGAGACCCACGGCCAGAAGATCTGCAAGATCATGGACATGGCGATGCAGAACGGCGCGCCGGTGATCGGCCTGAACGATTCGGGCGGGGCGCGTATCCAGGAGGGCGTCGCCAGCCTCGCGGCCTATGGCGAGGTGTTCCAGCGCAACATCGAGGCCTCGGGCGTCATTCCCCAGATCAGCGTGATCATGGGCCCCTGCGCCGGCGGCGCGGTCTATTCCCCGGCGATGACCGACTTCATCTTCATGGTGAAGGACAGCTCCTACATGTTCGTGACCGGGCCCGACGTCGTGAAGACCGTCACCAACGAGGTCGTGACCGCCGAGGAACTGGGCGGGGCCAAGACGCACACCTCCAAGTCGTCGGTGGCCGACGCGGCCTTCGAGAACGACATGGAGGCGCTGATGGAGGTGCGCCGCCTCATCGACATGCTGCCGCTCAACAATCGCGAGCGACCGCCGCATCGTCCGTTCTTCGACGATCCGGACCGGGTCGAAACGGCGCTCGACACCATCGTGCCCGAGAACCCGAACCAGCCCTACGACATGAAAGAGGTCGTGCGCAGCGTCGCCGACGAGGGCGACTTCAACGAGATGCAGGCCGATTTCGCCAAGAACATCATCACCGGGTTCATCCGGCTCGAGGGCCAGACCGTGGGCGTGGTGGCGAACCAGCCGATGGTGCTGGCCGGCGTGCTCGACATCGACTCGGCGCGCAAGGCGGCACGCTTCGTCCGGTTCTGCGACTGCTTCGAGATCCCGATCCTGACCTTCGTGGACGTGCCCGGATTCCTGCCGGGGACCAAGCAGGAATATGACGGGATCATCAAGCACGGCGCCAAGCTGCTCTTCGCCTATGGCGAGGCCACGGTGCCGAAGGTGACCGTCATCACCCGCAAGGCCTATGGCGGGGCCTATGTGGTCATGTCGTCCAAGCATCTGCGGGGCGACTTCAACTACGCCTGGCCGACCTCCGAGGTCGCGGTGATGGGCGCCAAGGGCGCGACCGAGATCCTCTACCGGTCCGAACTGGGCGACCCCGACAAGATCGCCCGCCGGACCAAGGATTACGAGGATCGCTTCGCCAACCCGTTCGTCGCGGCGGAACGCGGCTTCATCGACGAGGTGATCCAGCCGCGCTCGACCCGCAAGCGGGTCTGCCGGGCCTTCGCCTCGTTGCGGACGAAGACGCGGGGCATGCCCTGGAAGAAGCACGACAACATCCCGCTTTGAGGGCAGGGACCGTGCGCCGCGCGCTTCATATCCTCCTGGCCTGCGCCTTGCCGGTCCTGCCGGCGGCGGCCGCGACCCCCGTCGCGGTGCCGTCTGGGCAGGTGCTCTATCTGCAGGAGATCCTCTGGCAGGAAGACACGCTGCGGCTGCGCTTCGTCGCGCCCGGCATCGCGCGCGAGGGCGGCACGCTTGGCTTCGAGGATGTGCAGCAGGATTTCCAGGCGCTGTGCGAGACGATGGGCTTGCAGCTTCTGCGCGAGACCGGGCGCACGGTCGACCAGCTCGTCGTGAGCATGGCCGACCGCCCGCTGGCCTTCGGCGAAACCGCGCCGGACACCCGGCAGTTCTTCGAGGCGTTCCGCATCGAGAACGGTGCCTGCGTGCTGGAGGTGTTCTGACCATGGTGCCCGGATTTTCCCCGGACCGGGCCGCGGTCGCCGCGGCTGATGCATCCCGGCCACATCCCTTCGGACGGGATCGCGCTTCCTATCATTTTCCCGTGAAGTGTCGTATCGTCCGGACAGGTCGCTCGAAAGCGGCCGAATTGGAACGGCGCGTCGTTCCGCCCTCTCGGGCGTCGGCGCGTGGTGGAGACAGACTGAGGAGAACGGAATGTCCAAGACCATCAAGATCGTCCTCTCGCTCGGCCTCGTGGCCTTCGCTGCCGCCTGCGCCCAGCAGGAGGAAGAAATCGTCTACGTCGAGCCCGAGCCGGTGGTCGAAGAGCCGACCTACGAGAAGTACTGATATCTTTGCGGGACGGGCGGTTACGCCCGTCCCGCCGACCGCGCGCCGCACCCGGCCGGCAGGGGGGCGGCCATGCTGAAACATCGCGGGTTCCCCTCGCGCCTGCCCGGCACGGATTTTCAATTCACGATCCGGCGCGCCCAGAAGGGCAGCGCCACACGCATCACCCGCCGTGAGCGGTTCGCCGATCGCCGTTCGGCCGACCGGATGGCGGATGCGGGGTTTCTCGCCGCGCTGATCGAGCATTTCGGTGACGCGCCCTTCGAGCGCGGCAATCTCGACGCGGGGCGGCTGTCCTGGCTTTTCGGGCGCGAGGTCGTGCCGGCCGAAGAGCCGTTCGACCCGGAAAGCTACGCGGCGCTTCTGCGGGTCGACATGGCGGCGGCCGAGGCCGCTTTTCCCGAGCTCTTCGACGGAGATCCGGCATGATCCCGCGCATGGTCTCCGGAATCCGGCAGCAAATCGCCCATAATGCCGCCGCGACGACGCCGCGCTTGGCGCGGCGGGCGCGGTCTGGCTATCGTCTACCCGAGGCCGGTCGCCGGCCCGGTGCGCCGGCCTCGGGTATCCACAACCGTTACCCTTCCCCTCTTCTGGGGCCCGGTCGTCCGTTTTGCGACCGGGCTCATTTTCTTTTTGGCGCCAAGCCCCTGCCGGGATCGGCAGAGCCCCGCCGAAAGCCGGGCGCGCGCCTTGCGTCGGGCCGGCGCGGTTCCCATTCTGTCTGCCTAGATGCGCGCCCGGACGTCCTGTCCGGCGCCTGCACCCAAGAGGGAGACACGAATCGATGCGGAAACTTGGCATACTCGCGCTTATGGGCACTCTGCCGCTGCTCGCGGCCTGTGGCGACACGGTCGGCGAGCAGGCGCTCTTCGGCGGGGCCGCGGGCGCCGTGGGCGCGGCCGCGGTCGACGGCGACCCGGTCGTGGGCGCGGCTGTCGGCGCGGCCGGCAACACGCTTTACTGCCAGCAAAATCCGGGCCGCTGCCGCTGACCGGATCGGCCGGGCGCGCCCGGCATGCACAATGACGGACGACAAGAACAGCCATCGGGGCCGCGCCTGCCCCGGTGGCTTTTTTCGTGTCGCATCCCGGGCCGGAACCCGGGCTGCGCTGACTGGAAGGGACGGAGAATGTTCAAGAAAATTCTGATCGCGAACCGCGGGGAAATCGCGTGCCGGGTCATCAAGACGGCCCGCCGCATGGGGATCGCGACGGTGGCGGTCTATTCCGACGCCGACAAGCATGCGCTGCATGTCCGCATGGCCGACGAGGCGGTGCATATCGGCCCGGCCCCGGCCAACCAGTCCTACATCGTGATCGACAACATTCTCGCGGCGATCCGCGAGACCGGCGCCGAAGCGGTGCATCCGGGCTACGGCTTCCTGTCGGAGAACCCGAAATTCGCCGCCGCGCTCGAGAAGGAGGGCGTCGCCTTCATCGGCCCGCCCAAGGGCGCGATCGAGGCGATGGGCGACAAGATCACCTCGAAGAAGCTCGCCAAGGAAGCGGGGGTCAATACCGTGCCCGGCGTCATGGGGCTGATCGAGGACGCCGACGAGGCGGTGAAGATCAGCCAGGAGATCGGCTACCCGGTGATGATCAAGGCCAGCGCCGGGGGCGGCGGCAAGGGCATGCGCATCGCCTGGAACGACGAAGAGGCGCGCGAGGGCTTCCAGTCGTCCAAGAACGAGGCCGCGTCCTCTTTCGGCGACGACCGGATCTTCATCGAGAAATTCGTCACCCAGCCCCGGCATATCGAGATCCAGGTTCTCGGCGACAGCCATGGCAACTGCATCTACCTGGGCGAGCGGGAATGCTCGATCCAGCGCCGGAACCAGAAGGTCATCGAGGAGGCCCCGTCGCCCTTCCTTGACGAGGAGACCCGCAAGGCCATGGGCGAGCAGGCCTGCGCGCTGGCGCGCGCCGTGGACTACTGCTCGGCGGGGACGGTGGAATTCATCGTCGACGGCGACAAGAACTTCTACTTCCTCGAGATGAACACCCGCCTGCAGGTGGAACACCCGGTGACCGAGCTGATCACGGGCGTGGACCTGGTTGAGCAGATGATCCGGGTCGCGGCGGGCGAAACGCTGGCGCTGACCCAGGACGACATCAGTCTCGACGGCTGGGCGATCGAGAGCCGGCTCTACGCGGAGGATCCGTATCGCAACTTCCTGCCCTCGATCGGGCGACTGACGCGCTATCGCCCGCCCGAGGAAGCGGTCGGCGACACGGCGGTCGTCCGCAACGATACCGGCGTCTTCGAGGGCGGCGAGATCTCGATGTATTACGACCCGATGATCGCCAAGCTCTGCACCTGGGGGCCGACGCGTGCCGATGCGCTGGAGGGAATGCGCGACGCGCTCGACGGGTTCGAGGTCGAGGGGATCGGCCACAACCTGCCGTTCCTTTCGGCGGTGATGGATCACCCGCGCTTCATCTCGGGCGATATCACAACGGCCTTCATCGCCGAGGAATATCCCGACGGCTTCGCCGGCGCGGAACTGCCCGAGCCGGTCCTGCGCCAGCTCGCGTCCGCGGCCGCGGCCATGCACCGGGTCAGCGAGATCCGCGCGGCGCGGGTCTCGGGACGGATGTCGAACCACGAGCGCGAGGTCGGCGCCGACTGGGTCGTGTCGCTGGCCGGGCATGACTACCCGGTGACGATCGCGGCCGATCGCGAGGGCTCGACGGTGAAGTTCGCCCATGGCGGGCAGCACCGCGTCGCCTCGGACTGGAAGCCGGGCATGCCGCTGGCGGTGCTCGACATCGACGCGGATCGCGTGGTGATCAAGGCCGAGCCGGTGCCGCTCGGCTACCGGATGCGCCACCGGGGCGCCGACCTGATCGTCAAGGTCCAGACCCCGCGCCAGTTCGAGCTGTCCCAGCACATGCTCGAGAAGGTGCCGCCCGACACGTCGAAAATGCTGCTTTGCCCGATGCCGGGGCTGATGGTGTCGGTCGCGGTGGAGCAGGGCCAGGAGGTGCAGGAGGGCCAGGTCCTCTGCACCGTCGAGGCGATGAAGATGGAAAACGTGCTCCGCGCCGAACGCCAGGCGGTCGTCGCCAAGATCAACGCGGGCGCCGGCGACAGCCTCGCCGTCGACGACGTGATCATGGAGTTCGAGTGATCCGATGACCGAAGCGCTGCCGCTTGCCCGGACCCGCCGGATCGGCCCCTTCGAGGTGGGGCGGATCGGCTATGGCTGCTGGCGGTTCGCCGGCACGCCGGTCGCGGCGGCGCGTGAAAAGCTCGAGACCGCGCTCGCGGCGGGCATCGACCTGATCGATACGGCGGCGATCTATGGCTTCGGCGAGACGGCCTTCGGAGAGGCGGAGGAACGGCTCGGCGACGCCCTGGCCGATGCGCCGGGACTGCGCGAGAAAATCGTGCTGGTGACGAAGGGCGGGATCGTGCCGCCGATCCCCTATGACAGCCGCAAGGCCGCGCTGATCGAGAGCGTCGAGGCCTCGCTCCGGCGGCTGCGGACCGAGGCGATCGACCTCTTCCTCGTCCACCGCCCGGATTTTCTCGCGGCTCATGCCGAGGTCGGCGCGGCGCTGGAGGAGATGCACGCCGCGGGCAAGATTCGGGCGGCGGGCGTATCCAACTACACGGTCGCCCAAACCCGCGCGCTGCAGCCGCAGATGGATCTGCCGCTCGTGGCGACCCAGCCGGAATTCTCGGCGCTGACGCCGGCGCCGCTCTATGACGGGGTGTTGGATCTCGCGCAGGAAACGGGGCTCGCCCCGATGGCCTGGTCGCCGCTGGGTGGCGGGGCGCTGGCGACGGGGCAGGGCGGGCCGGCCCCGGCCGACCGCCGCGACGCCGTCCTGGCCGAGATCGACCGCATCGCCGGGGTGAACGGGTGCGGGCGCGACGCCGTGGCGCTGGCCTGGGTGCTGGCGCACCCGGCGGCCCCGGTGGCGCTGATCGGCACCCAGCGGCCCGCGCGCATCCGCGCGGCCATGCGCGCCTTCGATGTCCGGTTGACCCGCCGTGACTGGTACGCGGTTCTCGAGGCCCGGCTGGGGGAGGCGATGCCGTGACGGATCACTGCCGGCGCAATTCCTCTTGCCGCATCGGCATCTTGTCGATGGCGCGGGTGATTTCGCGGATGTCCCAGGGGAAGGGCTTGCGCAGGTTCACCGTGCCGTCCTTGGCAAGGAGCGCCAGCATGAAGCCGCGCGGGCGCAGGCGTTCGCGCGCATCCGAAAGGGTGTCGGGCGCTGTATCGGTGATGATCACCACGTCCCGTTCGACGAGCAGCTCCGGTTCCCGGGCCAGCAGTTCCATCTGTTCCTGGTACCGTGGATCGGCCGGGGTGTCGGCGAAGACGACAATGGGCCGCGAGATCCAGCGGAACTCGTCCAGCGTGACCTCCTCTGCCGGGAAGATCGGCAGGGTATCGGCGTCTTCCGCCGCGGCGGCCGCGGTGGCGTCGTCCCCGGCGCCGGCGTCGTTCTGGGCCGTCTGCATGCCATTGTCCCCGGTATCCAGCATCGCGGCGGTCTGGGCCGCGGCGGGTGCGGCCAGGGCGGCAAGGGCGAGAAGGGCGGCGAAGCGTGTTGTCATGTATCCTCCGGCTCCCCGACATATAGGCCGCGCCGCGCCGAAAGCGAAGGGCCGATTGCGCGGTGCGCCGACGCTCCGCCACGGCCCGCCGGCCGTTAATCCCGCGCAGAGGATCTGTGCCTAATGTCCGCGCCGATCGCACATATCCCGGCGGCCCTGGCCGCCGTCACGCGCGGGGCCCGGCGGCTTTTGGAGGTGATCCTGCATATCGGTGCGCATCGCACCGCCACCACCAGTTTCCAGCAGACCCTAGAGGCCAATCGCGCGAATTTGAGGAAAACTGGACTCGGCTTCTGGGGTCCGGCGCAGACCCGTGCGGGGCTCCTGGACGGGCTGGGCCGCGATCCCGCGCAGGCCACGGCCGCCGAGCGCGCCCGCGCGCGGCGGAGCCGGGCGGCGATCGCCGCGGCGCTCGCGGCCGAGCGGGACCGGGGAACCCGCCGGCTGGTCGTGAGCGAAGAGAACATGATGGGCACGATGCGCGGCAACCTGGCCGCGCGCGCGCTCTATCCGGGGCTGGCGGTACGGCTGGCGCGGATCGGCGCGGCTTTCCCGGAGGTGCGCCGCGTCGCGCTCGGCGTCCGCGGACTCGAAGACTACTGGGCCTCGGCCTGCGCCTATGCCATCGCCGCCGGCCTGCCGGTCGTGGGCCCGTCGGCGCATGCCGCCATCGCCGCCGGTCCGCGCAGCTGGCGCGACGTGGTGCGCGAGACCGCCGCGGCCTTCCCGCGGGCGGAGGTGACGGTCTGGGCGTTCGACGACGTCGTGGGCCGGCCGGCGGCGCAACTGGCCATGATGACAGGGGGCGCGGGCACCGCGGCGTTGCCGCGCGCGGCGCGGCGGCAGAACGCCTCGCTGCCGCGCGACGGGCTGCGGGCGATGCTGGCGCGGCGCGGTGCGCTGGCCGAGGCGGCGGCGATCCCGCCCGGCCCCGGCTGCTACATGCCCTTTGATCGGGATCAGCGCGCCGCGCTGCGGATCCGCTACGCTGCGGACCTCGCGTGGCTGCGGAGCGGGGCCGCGGGCCTCGCGCGTTTCATCGAAGACAGGCCGGGCCTTTCCCCCGGCCGGAGAGGACAGGGGATACCGACGTGACGGACAGCAAAGACGACTGGGCCCGGCTTGCCGAGAAAGAGCTGAAAGGCCGCCCGCTGGAGAGCCTCGACTGGACGACGCCCGAAGGCATAACGGTCAAGCCGCTCTACACCGAGGAAGACCTCGCGGGCCTCGCGCATACCGGCTCGGTGCCGGGGCAGGCCCCTTTCACCCGCGGGCCGCGGGCCACGATGTACACGGGGCGCCCCTGGACGATCCGGCAATATGCCGGCTTCTCCACGGCCGAGGACTCGAACGCGTTCTACCGCCGGGCGCTTGCGGCGGGGCAGCAGGGTGTCTCGGTCGCCTTCGATCTGGCCACCCATCGCGGCTATGACAGCGACCATCCGCGCGTCGAGGGCGACGTGGGCAAGGCCGGCGTCGCGATCGACTCGGTCGAGGACATGAAGATCCTCTTCGACGGCATCCCGCTCGACCAGGTGTCGGTCTCCATGACGATGAACGGCGCGGTGATCCCGGTGCTCGCCAGCTTCATCGTCGCGGGCGAGGAACAGGGCGTCGACCGCAAGCAGCTTTCGGGAACGATCCAGAACGATATCCTGAAAGAGTTCATGGTGCGGAACACCTATATCTACCCGCCCGAACCCTCGATGCGGATCGTCAGCGACATCATCGAGTACACCTCGACCGACATGCCGCGGTTCAACTCGATCTCGATCTCCGGCTACCACATGCAGGAGGCAGGCGCGACGCTGGTCCAGGAGCTGGCCTTCACGCTGGCCGACGGCAAGGAATACGTGAAAGCCGCGATCGGGCGCGGGCTGGACGTGGACGCCTTCGCGCCGCGGCTGTCGTTCTTCTTCGCCATCGGCATGAACTTCTTCATGGAGGCCGCGAAGCTCCGCGCGGCGCGGTTCCTCTGGCACCGCATCATGTCCGAGTTCGCGCCGAAGGACCCGCGCTCGATGATGCTGCGCACGCATTGCCAGACCTCGGGCGTCAGCCTGGCCGAGCAGGATCCCTACAACAACATCGTGCGCACCGCCTACGAGGCGATGAGCGCGGTGCTCGGCGGCACCCAGTCGCTGCATACCAACAGCTTCGACGAGGCGATCGCGCTGCCGACCGATTTCTCGTCCCGGATCGCGCGGAACACCCAGCTGATCCTGCAGAACGAGACCGGGGTGACCAACGTCGTCGACCCGCTGGCAGGCTCCTACTATGTCGAGAAGCTGACCGCCGACCTGGCGGATGCCGCCTGGGAGATCATCCGCGAGATCGACGAGATGGGCGGCATGACCAAGGCCGTCGAGTCGGGCATGCCGAAACTGCGGATCGAGGAGGCCGCCGCGCGCTGGCAGGCCGCGGTCGACCGCGGCGACGAGGTGATCGTCGGCGTCAACAAGTGGCGCCCCGAGAAAGAGCAGGAGATCGACATCCTCGACGTGGACAATGTCCGCGTCCGTGACAGCCAGATCGCCCGGCTCGAGAAACTGCGTGCCGGGCGCGACCAGGCGGCCTGCGACAGCGCGCTCGAGGCGCTGGAACAGGCGGCGAAATCCGGCGAAGGCAACCTGCTGCGGCTGGCGGTCGAGGCCGCCCGGACGCGCGCAACCGTGGGAGAGATCTCGATGGCGATGGAAAAGGCGTTCGGCCGCCACAGGGCCGAGGTGCAGACGCTGGCCGGGGTCTACGGCGCGGCCTACGAGGGCGACGAGGGCTTCGCGCAGATCAAGAAGGACGTGGACGCCTTCGCCGAGGACGAGGGACGCCGGCCCCGGATGCTGGTGGTCAAGATGGGCCAGGACGGCCATGACCGCGGCGCCAAGGTGATCGCGACGGCCTTCGCCGATATCGGCTTCGACGTGGATGTGGGCCCGCTCTTCCAGACGCCCGAGGAAGCCGCGCAGGACGCCATCGACAACGATGTCCACGTCATCGGCATCAGCTCGCAGGCGGCCGGTCACAAGACCCTGGCGCCGAAGCTGATCGCGGCGCTGAAGGAACAGGGCGCCGGGGATATCATCGTGATCTGCGGCGGCGTGATCCCGCAGCAGGACTACGAGTTCCTCAAGAAGGCCGGCGTGAAGGCCATCTTCGGCCCGGGAACCAACATCCCCGAGGCGGCGAAGAACATCCTCGCGCTGATCCGCGAGGCCCGCGGGTGAACCCCGCGCCGGTCATATCCACCGCCGCCGGCGGGATTTTCAGGCAAAGCCCGAAACCGTCGCCGGATTTTCCGCCCTGTCAGGCGCGGCGCAAAAATGGTTCAATGCTAAACCATTCATCGCCGTTCAGGGAGGAGCCGCGTCAATGACCGATCGCAGCCAGGAAACCGCGCGCCAGTCGGCGCTGGACTACCACGAGCATCCGAAGCCCGGGAAACTCGAGATCCGGGCGACCAAGCCGATGGCCAACCAGCGCGACCTGGCGCGCGCCTACAGCCCCGGCGTGGCCGAGGCCTGCACCGAGATCACCCGGGACCCGGCAACCGCCCGCCGCTACACCGCGCGCGGCAACCTGGTGGGGGTCGTCACCAACGGCTCGGCCGTCCTCGGACTGGGCAATATCGGCGCGCTGGCGTCCAAGCCGGTGATGGAGGGCAAGGCGGTTCTCTTCAAGAAATTCGCCAATATCGACTGTTTCGACATCGAGCTGGACGAATCCGATCCCGAGAGGCTGGCCGACCTGGTCTGCGCGCTGGAGCCGACCTTCGGCGCCATCAACCTCGAGGACATCAAGTCGCCCGATTGCTTCATCGTGGAAAAGATCTGCCGCGAGCGGATGAACATTCCCGTCTTCCACGACGACCAGCACGGCACCGCCATCGTCGTGGGCGCGGCGGCCACCAACGCGCTGCGGGTCGCCGGCAAGCGTTTCGAGGACATCAAGATCGTCTCCACCGGCGGGGGCGCGGCGGGCATCGCCTGCCTCAATACCCTGCTGAAGCTCGGCGTGAAGCGCGAGAATGTCTGGCTCTGCGACATTCACGGTCTGGTCTACGAGGGCCGCGCAGAGGACATGACCCCGCAGAAGGCCGCCTATGCCCAGGACAGCGACCTGCGCGCGCTTGGCGAGGTGATCGCGGGAGCCGACCTGTTCCTCGGCCTGTCCGGACCGAACGTGCTGAAACCCGAGATGGTCGCCAGTATGGCCGAGCGTCCCATCGTCTTCGCCCTTGCCAACCCGGTGCCCGAGATCACGCCCGACGAAGTGCGCGCCGTCGCGCCAGAGGCGATCATCGCCACGGGCCGGTCGGATTATCCGAACCAGGTCAATAACGTGCTCTGCTTTCCGTTCATCTTTCGCGGCGCGCTGGACGTCGGCGCGACCGAGATCAACGATGCCATGCAGATCGCCTGCGTCGAGGGGATCGCGGCCCTGGCCCGCGCCACCACCAGCGCGGAGGCCGCCGCCGCCTACCAGGACGAGCGGATGACCTTCGGCCCGGACTACCTGATCCCGAAGCCCTTCGATCCGCGGCTGATGGGCGTGGTCGCCACCGCCGTGGCGGGGGCCGCCATGGACTCGGGCGTCGCCACCCGCCCGATCGCGGATCTCGAGGCCTACAAACAGACGCTCGACGGGTCGGTGTTCCGGTCCGCGCTGATCATGCGGCCGGTCTTCGCCGCCGCGCAGGGGGCCGAGCGCAAGATCGTCTTCGCCGAGGGCGAGGACGAACGCGTGCTGCGCGCGGCCAACGCCATGATCGAGGAGACGACCGATACCCCGATCCTGATCGGCCGGCCCGAAGTCGTCGGCCGGCGCTGCGAACGCGCCGGGCTGCCGATCCGCCCGGGCGCCGATTTCGAGATCGTGAATCCGGAAAACGATCCGCGCTACCGGGACTACTGGGGCACCTATCACCAGCTGATGGAGCGGCGCGGCGTCACCCCCGACATCGCCAAGGCGGTGCTGCGCACGAACACGACCGCGATCGCCGCGGTGATGGTGCACCGGGGCGAGGCCGACAGCATGATCTGCGGCACCTTCGGGCAGTATCTCTGGCATCTGAACTACGTCACCCAGGTCCTGTCGGAGGACGATCTGCACCCGGTCGGGGCGTTGAGCCTGATGATCCAGGAAGACGGGCCGCTGTTCCTGGCCGACACGCAGGTGCATCCCGAGCCGACGCCGGAACAGGTCGCCGAGACGGTGATCGGCGCCGCGCGCCACGTGCGCCGCTTCGGGGTGGCGCCGCAGATCGCGCTCTGCTCGCATTCGCAGTTCGGCAATCTCGACACCGAGAGCGCGCGGCGCATGCGCGGCGCGATGCGGCTGCTGGAACAGATGGCGCCGGATTTCGCCTTCGAGGGCGAGATGGCCGCCGACGCGGCGCTCGACCCGGAGCTGCGCCGCCGGATCTTCCCCAACGCCCGCTTCGACGGGCCGGCCAACGTGCTGGTCTTCCCGGGCACCGACGCGGCCAGCGCGGCGCGCAACGTGCTCAAGATGCGGGCCAACGG
>PR_CR_10_Liq_1_inCRDRAFT_1000084_pt1 | contig 48881 bp, 36 predicted proteins | sample PRCRCaboRojoPR_3_FD_10241 | JGI IMG/M metagenome (IMG submission 10241) | reverse complement strand
AAGAAAAAAAAAGACGCGAAGAAGCCGCCCGCCTCAAAGCCGAAGAAGAAAAAACCCGCAAAGAAGAGTACAAACAGAAAAAACTCCAACAAAGCAAAATTAAGTCCCAACAGAAACAAGGTATTTTAGTCAGAAACCGCTACGAAGCCGAAGCTCTCCGCCAAGAAAAAGCCAAACGCAAAGAACTCCTTGAAGAACAAAAACGCAAACAAGAAATACAAAACCAAAAAGCCAAAGAAATCGTCCGCAAACAACACCAAGAAGCTGAAGAACGCAAAAGACGCGCTGAAATCGAACGCAAAGTAAGGGCTAAAGCTGACATGGAAAAACGAGCCAAGCAAGAAACTGAAGTCCGCCTCCAAAAAGAAAGAATGATCCAGCAAATGGAACAGGAAGAACTCGAACTCATCCAGCGACTCCAAAACACCCAAATGCTCCAGAAGTCTGCTTACGAAGACTTAGAAAACGCACTTGCTTCTGGCTTCCACGATTTAAACCAGTCTTAGTTACATAAGTTATTACTTGAAGTTATGTAGAGGGGGCTTTCCAGGGGAACAAGCTTTTCTAGCTCTTAGTTTGGCGTCGTAGTAAAGTCGGTCAGAAACATGTTGGCTAGTGCTTAACTGGGAACTCATTTCTGAGTCAGGTTTGAAACTTGTGTTGGCGTTTAATCGCAAGTTAATGTCCTTGGACCCTTTTCTTCTCGAAAGGAGTTTTTTGGACCTAGGACTTAGTTCTAGTTTCAAGTGCCGAGTGTTTTCTTCTTCGCGTTTTTTGTTGATTCTTAGTTTTTCAAGACTAGACTTTTTCCTGAGTTCAAAGTTTTTTTGGCCTTGAATAAAGTCTTTGAAGGGCCGTTTGGGAGACGGTCGGGAAATTTTAGGCGAGAAAGTGCATTCTTTTTTAATTTCTAGTTCTTGTTCTTGGCGCTTGAACCTAAGTCTGTTTTCAGATAGTTGTTTTTTGAAGTACAGTCTTTCAACTACTTCGTTGGTGTTTTTTTTGGGAGTGGAAAACTGTTTGTCACTGGATACTTTCTTGAGAAACTTAGAAGGCACTTGCTTAATCAGACAGTCTAAGTCGTATGTATAGGGGTTGGCTTTGATGTTTCCAAAAGGACTGTCTTTTGAGTGACTGGTTTTTTTAGGCTTTTTGGTTTCTGGCAACTCAATTGTGGAGTCGTCACTGAACTCGATTTCTTCGTACTCTTCAAATAACGACATGTCTTTTAATTATATTTAAAGGTCTTCTCTGTACTTTTTGAAGTTGAACTTGAAACCTTGGGGGTTCTTTTCAAACTCTTTAAGTTGCGTGTCGTAGTCTGTCCACTCCGGAATTATTCTTTTAGCAGCTTCTATTTTGGGTTCTTTCGTAAGTGGGTTGTTGCACAGGTCAATAGTCTTGGCATACTTTTTAGACTCTTCAGAACACCAAGTACCACACCACAGCCACTCCTGAGGCAAAGAGAAAATAGGGATTTGCACCTGGGCAAAGTTAGGCAAGTCTTGGTCTAGGTTGGCTAAGGAGTCTGGGTTAGGAGCCATGTTTTCGTAAAGCACTCTTAAAGTGTCCCCTGCACCCATACTTCTGAACCTCACTAGGTCCACTACGTACAAAGCACTGATGTGGTAGGGTTTTTGCCCTAGGTGGTTCTTCCAGTACCCATGTTTCCAAAAACGAAAACCTTCAGTGTCAGGATTTGAGTCGCAAAATGGAGTGTAGGCGTAGGGAGCTCCTTGGAGGTCCATTTCCCAAAGTTCTTTGATGTCAGACCTCACTACTTGGTCTGCGTCTATGTAGATTACTTTGGGGACCTCTAGAGGAAATAGCACGTCTAAAAAGAGGATTTTGTAAGCCCAGATGATTCTTTGTTTTTCTTTTTGTCTGTAAAGCCAAGAAGGCCACTTGTACGACACAAACTCGTACTGGAAGTCAAGAGCTCTAGACAGGTAGAAAAGAGAGTCTTTGAATTCTTGGGTGAAAAAGTCTTCTAGAAGCCAAAACTTAACTGGGTTCTTAGTGTTGGCCACAACAGAAGTTACCATGATTCTAAGTAGTCTTTCGTAGAGTTTTCCAGAAGCTAAAGAAAACACGTGGATAGTGTCTCCTAGTTCCTCTACTGAGTGCGAGTCTAGAAGTTCTTCGTTTTCAAAGCCTTCGTTTTTGGCAGCCTTTAAAAACACAGTGGGGCCTTTGATGTCCTCCACAGCCACTATAGAAGAACTTTCTATGTGGAACAGCTCAGAGCTCCTTCCAGAAGCCAAAGATATACTGTATAGGCCTGGGTTTGCCTTAAACTGGAAGTACCCAAAGTTCTTCATAACTATAGTGTCTGACACAAAAGAGCTGTTTTGCTTTAACTGAAGTTGCAGTCCGTTGGGGGGCTCTATTTCGAAGCCCTTGAACTCCTGTGCGCACTGCCCCTTTATCATGAGATTTTGGAGTTTGTAGTTAACTGGAGTATTTCCTTCTAGAATCAAGTTGTCTAGGTCGTAGGTGTTTTCTCCTTGCAAAGTAAACCAACTTTCAGGGGAGTCCAGACTCAAAGTAAACACGTGGTTTGCTTTTCCGTTTATTTGCATGGGCTCTTCAAAGCTTTGTCTAATCCACAACTGGTAGTACCTGTGTATAGGCAGTACTTTTTCAGTTAACTTAATGTCTGGGTTAAACACTACCTTTACTTGTGCACCTACACTCAAAAGCCATTGCACCAAAGAGGCGAGTTTCTGTCCCTCTTCACTCATTGGGTTCAGCAGAACTTTAGCTACAAAGGTTTCAGGCTCTCCAACTTCTCTAGAAAGTGACTCTTTCCACATACTTTCAGGAATAGGCTTTGAGTCATAGCTTTTAAAGTCACTTAAGTGTTGGATGCTTGAAAGTCCAATAAAGCTTATTTTCTCCAGAACGTCCGAAGTATTTGGAGTTTCTAGAGTTTCTAGTTCTGAAAGCACACTGCTCATGTTGAGTCTCTTAACTTCAGTTTCATACAACAAATGGACGTCCCTGAATGACAACAAGGACTCTGAGTCAACAAACCTAGAATTCACAGCAACTCCGTTTTCTACTGGAGTCTTAGACTGGATTGTTCTGTAGTACTCGAAAAGAGTGTGTGTTCCGTACTTGCATTCTTCCTCAATAGTGCCAGTTTCAAGTGCTGTGAAAAGCAAACACACTTCGGGTTCGTCAAATTCTTCTATCAAGAATCTCAATCTTATAGGCAAGTGCGAAAACCTTTGTAGAGTTTCAAAGGCCATTTTAACTAAGTGGTCGCCTGGGTGTTTTTTGTACACAGTAATTGTAGCCAACTTCGGAACCTCATTTAATTCAAAAACAACTCCTTCAGAGGGCTCTACAAGGGTTACTTGGTTGCTTTCCTGGGAAGTAATGTTGGTGTTAATCCTTGTTACAACTTTTTCATGCTGAGCTTTTTCAAAGAAACTGCTGAAAGGAGCACTTAAAACTCCTTTCATGGCTAAAACTTGCACGTACCTTTTTTCCATAACTAGTTGTGTGTAAAGTTGAGTCATGAACTCGCCGTCTATACTCAGAACTTTTCCATTAAGAATCCACTGTGAGGGTCCACACAGTCCTGTAACTTCGCAGAAGTGCTTGCACCTTTCGTAAGGCTGCAGGTACTCTTCATCGTAAGTGCATTCTTTGCAAAAGGTGTTGTAGAGACTCAAAGCTTCTTCAAAGGAAATGTCAGGTGAAAGTTGGCTGAGGAACTGAGTTGGGTAAGTCTCGTCTAGTTTGTAAAGCTTCTTGATTGCTTGCAGAACTAGGTTGACTAAGTGTTGCTCTCCTTGAAGTATAACTCCTAAGTGCACAGGCCAGTCTTCTTTATAGACCTCTACTAGGTTTTTGATTGCTTCTATTCCTGTCTGAGAAGTGATGTCTGCTACCAGAATGAGGTTAAAAGTGTTAGAAGCTATTTTTTCAAGTTGCATGCTTGAAGAAAACACCAAGTACTCTATTCTGTTGGGCCATTTTGAATACCTTTTGTCTTTCTCTAAATCGTTCAAGTAGACTCGCCCAGTGTTTTTTTGGGTGCTCAAAACTCCAGGCTGGGTGTCGTGCAAGTGCATAGCAGAGTTGATACTTTGGAGGATGCTAAGTGCTTTGTAACTTGGAATCCCTAGTTGAGTGACTCTATCCAAAGTGCCAACTTGGTTTCTAACTAAGTCTAAAACACTGAAAAACTCAATAGGCACTAAGTGTTCGTTAACCACTAAACGGTTGGAGCCTATAGTGTCAAAGTGAGAAAGAGCGTTGTTCATAGAATCAGTTGCTACTTGAGGAGGAACTTCTGTGGTTGAAAGGGCTTCTAAGTAGTCAGGGTAGTTGAGCATCATATCAGTCATTGCTTTCCAGTCTGGTAAAAGTGACTTAGTTGCTTCAACTGCTTTCAGAGGTAAGTTTTCAAGGTTCCAGTTGCCTGAGTCTGAAGTAATTTGAACGTTAACGTCCTCAAGGGGTTTGTACTCCATGTCTTTGATCAACAAAGAACCTCCAAAGCCACTTACTGTGTCCTTTCCTTGGGCTCTGCAGTTCAAGTGCCTCAAAACATAAGAACAGTTGTTTTTGAAAGCAAACTCTTTCAGGGCCAAATTAGTTTCTTGGAAGTTCGGGGAAGATATGTTTAAGTAGGCTATTAAAGTGTTTTCAGAGGGATTGAAAACATGGTCAGACTCTAAGTAGTTTTGGATTGGTGTGCCTAAAAGTTGTTTATCAAGCATACAAGTGCTTTTGCCGTTCACCACATAAAACTCATTGCAGTCTTGGGTGAGACCAGCTCTGTCAGTTCTTTCTAAAGCTGCCAGAAACTCTAGTTTCGGCGAGAACTCTCGGTTGTACAGGCTTGCTTCAATCAGTTTTTTTTCGCTTTGCGACCTGCCCACTTCCCATATACTAGAACTTTCTGAAAGTCTACTTAGGAATTCCCAAAACAAGCCTAAGTTGGAGTAGTACTCACTTACTTCTTGCAACAAGGAACACTGAGAAGGAGCCTCCCAGTTAGTTTGCATGTCGAGTACAACCTGAGCACTCACAAACACTAACCAAATCATTTATTAAATGGAATTCCAGACTTTGAACATCAAGAAGTTCAAAAAGCGACTCCAAGACCCATCTTCAGCTAAGTTAAAGTCCCTGCTTCTCAAGTAACAGTTACACAGCTTCTTAGAAAACCAGTTGAGACCTGGAATTTCCAGAGCTGCTAAGTCTTCGAGACTCCAAAACTTCATTTCACAAGTTGAAGAAAGACTGCCCAACTTGCCTTGCTGGAAAGACTCCTTAGAAGAGTCGTCTGAAGCTTTTGAGTACTTAATCACCAAAGAAAAGTTCAGTCTTTTGTTCGGAACTGAGTCTCTTGACAAGCAAAAAGACGAGCAACTTGCTTTGGCTTACCAAAAGTTCCAGTTCATAAGGCCTGACCACTTAGAAATCCAAACCCAAGGTATTCCTGAGCACCTTCTGCAGGTAGCAGTGTCTGGTAACTCATAGTCAGTTAGAACTTCAAAAAATTAACACTTACACTTCGCCCAGGGACAAACTCATTTGCATTTCAAACTGTTTCCGTATTATCAACAGTAAGCTTTACTCAGCAATACTTTCGAACACAGCCAAGATTCATGGAGCAGACGAGTCACTTCCTCTGTTCACTTATGTAGTGTTGAAATCCAAAACAGAGAAGTTGTTCAGCAACTACTACTACATAAAGTACTTCAGGTACTTGCCTAGAAGGGACTACAAGGACCCTGTTGAGTTCAGGTACACTTTTACCAGTCTTAAAATAGCCCTTAACTTTATTTTGGAACTCAGTGAAGAAAAACTTAGAATGCAGCCCGGCGAGTGCTTCCAAGAACTAGTTAGAAGGTCTAGAACCCAGTCTAGGGGTGTCCAGACCCTAATTCACTCGTTTGTTCCCCAAGAAACTAAATACAAAGGGCCTATTGCAACAGAACACTTCTTAAACAATCCCCAGGACCTCGAGTTGTTTATCCAAGACTACTTTAACTTAGTTAACCATTCTTAGAAAGTTTTATTATTTAAGTAACACTTTAGAGTGTATTGTTACTTCAATTCTCCCGAAAATCCTAGGTCCGGCGAGTTCTCTTCTTGAGCTGTACAAAGAGTAGAAAGGACTTGCATTTAAGCAAAATCTCCCGTAAGCAGTATTCCTTTTCGTTTGCAGCAATGAAGCCGCTTAGGTTCTGGTCTAAGTAGAAGTCTACAAGAACTGGAATTGAGCTGTGCTAGCTGTGCTCAATCCCAGGACAGCTTCTTATAGACTTAGGTGGAATTCAAAAGGGACTGGCCACATGCTTCAATCATGTTGGCCAGTCGGACAGAAGTCTATGCACATGCTCTGAGTTGAGTAGTAACCTTGAAAAGCAATGTGTGGACCTGTCTTTACCCTTTGTATTAGCGTTTTAAGTGCCAACACAAATTTTCGCGAAATTTGAACTGGCAACTAGGCCGCTAAAACCTTTACCATAATTTATTGAATTAAATTCCCCCCTTAATAATGGAGCCAAACATTGACTGGCGATTGATAGTTCAAAAGTTATTTGGACGCCCTAAACCAGGACTACCCACCAGAAAGATTGCAATCAAGAAGGTTGCAATAAACGTTGATTACGAAAACCTTTTAGAAGAAGTACCTTCTGGAGCAGAGTCTACCACAGAGAAACCCTACAAGCAAGCTAAACTAGAAAATAACTACTACTTCAGTCCTGAGTTAGCTTCTCTACTCAACTGCTACTCCTCGAACACGTTTGACACCTGCAGAGTACTTTTAAAGTCCTTTTTAAGGAAGTCAAGTAGACTCACAATGGTTTCTTACAGCTTCAAGAGCAGAAAGGATCTTACCGAAGTGTTCGGGGAGGAACTTCTGTTTTCAGAAGTAGAAGCCTTTCTCGAGAAAAACCTTGTACAGCACTATTCCTTCAAGGCCTACAAAACCCAACACTGTCTACTTCAGAAGCCTTTAGTTGGCTCCTTGAGCCTTCAAACACACACATCTGTACTCAAGAACTCCTTCTCCTGTGTTTACTTGGAAGCATTCCAAGTCTCTCAGAAAAAGACCTGCGATATCGAACACTTCTGTGTAGAATATTGGTTCATAGTTAATTTATGAGAATTAGTCAATAGTTAGTAATGTCTAAGTTCTGTAGTATAAGAGAGTGCGAGAAGTTTGGGTACATGAAGTGTGGGTGCCTTCCTCAAGAAGTAAACCTTTGTCAGGAGCACATGCAGGCTCACATAGCAATAGGAGGCATGCACTCTATCAGCGACACGTTCCACCAGAACGCTATAGAGTCAGTCAAGCAGCTCAAAGACAAAGCTCTGCAGACCAAAGCCCAAGCTATTGAGAAGTGGTTTGAACTTACACAACTCATCGAAAAAGAAATTTCCAAAGTAATTGAAAAGACAAACAAGTGGGCTGAGGACTGTGACAAGTTACTAGAGCACCTTTATAGTTCAGACTACAAAAAACTAAGGAACAGCGAGGAACTAGCTAGCTTGATACAAGAAGACTTTTTTGAAAAAGCTAAGTACTGGGTGTGTCCTAAGTTCAACCAAGGAATGCAAAAACTGAGGCAGTACATCACGAATTCACTCCGTCAGCACTTCAAAACGCCCGATTACTTTTTGACTTCGAGTTCTGGTGCTTTCTTTGTGAATGACATGTTTAAGAAAGTCACTATCCAACAAGACAAAAACTCCAAAACAATTGACCTGGACTTCTTAACTAACTCTTGGCAAAAAGTCGAAGCCGAAACTCCTATGCCTTCTAAAGACTGCATTCGTTCATTCCAAAAGGTCGAAACACTGTTCAGACAAAGACTCAAGACACTAGAACAAGTGCACACTTTGTATAAGTCCAAAAAGAAAAAGCCCATTAACTTTTTAGTTGCAAACTTTGGACTTTTTTTGAAGTTGAAAGGCAGAGAAGACCTGTGCAAGTGGTATATTCTTGATATTACACTCAAAAACCACCATCCCCAGCACAAACCCTTACCCAGCCTTGAAGATGAAGACCCCTTTTTGAAACTGGTTGAAAGCAACTTAAAAGTCCAAAAGTTACTGAAAGAAAACGACCGCAAAACACTTTTTAAGCTTAGAGCTAACTTCAGAGAAACTTACTTTGAGTGTGTGACTTACGTGAACTTTGTAGAGCTCCTTAAAAAGTGGGACCTCAAAAACGCCTTCGATCTGCTGTACCTACAGTACAAAAGTTGTCCCAAGAAGTTAACCGGTGCAAGCGACATGAAGGAAGCTTACTTCGTAATGCTCCTTATGATCACTACTCGAATCAGTGCTTACCTCGACCAAGAAAACTTAGCAGATACTCTGGAATCACTGGAGTTTTTACAGTCTTGTGTGTACTTTGTGGAGCCAAAAAACAGACTCATCATTCAGCTAGAGTCCAGAATTACCTCATTCATAGACAGGCTTAGAGACGATGCTTACCAAGTGTTTATTCCAAGGTTCGAAAGTGCAATTTCAGAAATCAAGACCCAAAAAAGAACTTACAACCCAGACCCCAACAAGTTCTCCAAGTGCATTAAAGACATAAAGAACTTTATGAACGGATTCAAAGAGTACAACTGGATAGAGAACTGGAAAATCGGAGAAAACCCTCGACTTCTTCCTGAAAACTACGTAGAACTCAAGAAACAACTGAAAGGACCTAAATTCGCTCCCTGGAACAAAATTGCAAACCAAGTAATAACCAAAGGCACTATTTGCAAACCTAGCGAATTTGAAACCCTAGAGAAGTCCAGAACTTAAGTAACTATTATTCAAAAACTAAGCATTCATAATTTCTTTTTCAGCTTTTTCCTGACTTTCAGCCATGGCTCCGTAAATGATTCCGTAGAGCTTATCAAACGCAAGGTGGATGTTGGAAGTGTTGTCCAAACTCGTTTCGTGTATAGAAACCCTTTCAAGGCCTCTAGGAGCCCTTAAGCTTCCTTTGGGTTTCCCTGACTTGTAGTGTGCAAGTGCAATGCACTGGGAAGGCTGGATTCCTATTTTTTGGGGGAAGTTGCGGACCCACTCTTCCATGTCCGGGTTGACTTCGCTAGCGTCGAACACAAAAATAACTCCGTGAGCGCCTTTGCGGTAGGCACTCCAGCACTTCTCGTAGCGAGGGTCTCCTGAGCAGTCCCAAAGCTCTATTTGGATAGAAGATTCTCCGGCGCGTCTGTTAGCGCGGGGAGGTTCTTTTTCAATTTCGAGTATCCGGACTCCAGATGTTGGGTGGTAAACAACTGAAGGAGTGTCGGAGTGCCCTGCTATCACATTGGCCAAAGTGGTTTTGCCTGCACTTGGAGGCCCAACCACTAGCACTTTCATTCTGCTCTGCATTTATATTTAAATTAAAACCTTAGTTCTGGGGAAGAGTTTTCCAAATGCAGGTTTTCTTTTGGGAACTTCTGGGTTTTTGGAGTAGCCTAAGTTAGAACTTTTGTTCATGATTATGAGTGAGGGGGGGTTGGAGAGGTGTACTCGGGGTTTTTTAGGCTTTTTAACGTTGGACCTGGTCATAATAGCACGTTTTGTTCTATTATTTGAGTAGAGGTTGTTGAAGTCTTTTGCTTCGTTTATGGACTTTTTGTGCTCAGCTAAGTAAGAACCACTCCGAAATAATGACCTAAAAGGACTTGAGTTCAAACTGGAGTCCCTTATTCTAGAGTGAGAAACCACTCTGAATAGTTTCCTTTCTTCACCAAAATTAATGTTAACCTTAGGCATAGAGAACTCCCCAGGGGCTTTTCTGCTGTACTTCTTCTCAATGTAGTTGTCGTAACTCAGGAGTCCAGAGTGCTTCCTTTTAAGCAAGTCACTTAAACTGGAGTGGTTTTTGTTAATTTGAGTCATTTTGTTATTTAGGACTTAATTGTGTGAATGGCAAAAAACTATGCAGCACTTTGGGAAACTCAACACTGCCGTCAGACTTTTGGCCCAACTCAAGAAGCGCCATCATAATCCTGGGAACTGCCAAAGCTGTTCCGTTGACTGTGTGGAGGTGCTTTTTAACGCTGCCTTCTTGGTAGTAAGCGTTAAGCCTTACTGACTGGTAGTTCAAGCAGTTAGAAGTGCTAGTGACTTCTCCATAATCCTTTTTAGAGGGCAAGTAAACTTCTATGTCAAACTTCCTAAAAGCACTGTTGCCTAGGTCTGTGGTTGGCATGTCCAAAACTCTGTAAGGCAGTTCTAGCTCCTCCATGAGTTCAGTTTGAATCCCTAGCATTTCATGGTGGAGTTCTTCTGAAGTGGACTGGTTGCAAAATGCAAACATCTCTACTTTTGAAAACTGGTGCAGTCGGTACAGGCCCTTCGCTGAAGTTCCTTTGCCTGCTTCTTTTCTGAAGCAGTGACTGAACCCTCCGTACTTAAGAGGCAGCGTAGAGGGGTCCAGCACTTCCTCGCTGTGGAGTCCTGCCAGGGTGATTTCACTAGTTCCTACCAAGCACAAGTCTTCCTCGACAGAGTACATTTGGCCCGAGGGGTCTCTGGGCTGGAAGCCACAGCCTGCTGCAATGTCTGTCCTGGCTAAGTCAGGAGTGGTTTTGAGCTGGTAGCCCTTTTTCCTAATCCTGTCTAAAGCCCAGTAAACCAGTCCTAGTTCCAAAAACACTGCTTCGTTCTTTAGAAACACGAACTTGGACCCTGTGATTTTACTTCCGCCTTCAAAGTCAAACAAGTCGTGGAGTCTTCCTATTTCAAGGTGGTCTTTGGGCTCCTCAGAGGGAATGGTTCCTTTTTGGGCCAGGACTTTAGGCTCATCACCTATAGGAACTTCCGGGTGGGTGAGGTTAGGTATCATTAAGGCTTCACTCATCATCTGGGCTTCAACTTTGTCTAGGTCTTTTTGTTGCTGGGCAATAGCTTGTTTAAGGTACTTTCCGTGTTTTCTATGCTGTTCAGTATTCTCTTCAGTAGGTGTTCTAACTAGTTGTTACGTTTCTGCATGTTGGTTTTTTCTTTTGCGCATCATTTCGATCTCATACAAGTGTTTTTTGTACTCTTCGTAGAGTTGCACTGTTTTTTGGGGGTTGGCTTTGACTTGTCTGTTTCTGGCGTTTTGGATGTGCAGAGGCAAGTTCTCTTTAAGTGACTTAAAGTCAAAGCGGACTTGACTGAACTTAGGGACTCTTTTCATTTTTACTTAAAAGTTATCACTGACCCAAACAAAAAGTGCTTCATCACTGGGAACTTGTTAAGGACTTCTACCTTGTACATCTTTACAAGTCCTTGTGACACCTTATTCCAACTCACTACACCGCTGATGTCGTTCAGCATTGGAGAGTGCTCCCCAAAGTGCCCAGTTTTAGAGTCTTTGATGTACTTAATGCAGTGAAAGTACATGTACTCGTCATTTTCTCTCCTAAGGATGCCTTCGTCGTGGATTGAGTTAGGCGTGTACTCAGGGTGGTCTACGAGTTCACTTGACCCAAAAATAAAAGGAAGAAAGTGGTAGTCATCCAGTCCCCAGACTCCGTGGGAACCTGCAGGTTCGAGTCTGTAGGTGTCTTGTATCTTCCTCATGACTCTCACGTACTTCCAAAAAATGTGGTGCACTACACTAGACCTGTCTTGGTCTTCAAAGTACCCTAAGCAAAACAAAACCATCAACACACAGAAAAAGTTCAACTCGTGGCCTGTTCCGTAGTCAATTCTAGAAGGGTCTCCAAAAGACTGTGACAAGTACCCCAGTATTTCAGAGTCGCAGTCCTTTTCAATAAGAGCTTCACCTACAGGCTTGGTTCTCAAGTAAGTCCTGATGAGCTCCCTGCCTTGTTCTTGGATTCTGGACTGCAAGGTGCTGAAAGCTCGATTGCCGAACCTTTGGGGTTGTTCTAAAGGAGGGATTTCGTCTATCCAAGAGTACACTGCGTCTAAAATAGGCACGAAGTCCTGGGCATTCTGTGTGATTTCAGTAGAAGACTTGGTTTTTCTTTTAACACTTTCTTGCAAAGCTAGAATTAAACCCTCAATGTTCTTTTTGCACTCACTAGTTTGGAACCGTGCAAGTTCAGCTTCAGAGTTAATTAGTTTTTCAGGCACTACAAACTGGTGATTTTCTAAGCTTTCCTCCATTTTATATTCAAATGAGTCAAGAGAAGCCTAACGCGCCTGTTTTTACAGTTCAAAATAGAAACCAGCCCTTCACTAAAGGCCAAGTTTTAAACAGCACTCCAAGTCACTACTACTCTTTTAAGCCGAAGTCCCAAAGGAAGCCTAAGCCAGCTAAAACTACACTAGAAAGCGAAGTCAAGTACTTAGTAGAAACTTCGCAAAGACTCAGTAACTTCCAAACCAAATACTTACACAAAAAAACCAATGACCTTGAAACTCTTCAAACAAACCTAAAACTCATAAACCAAGAAATCCACAACAAAGCTACTGGTTTAGAAACCACAGAAGAAGAGATCCTAAACAACAACAAAGCTGCCTTTGCTAGAATTAACACCTTGAAAAACCAAATTGAACAAGAAAAAGCAATGCTTGCTGACTTACACCCTAAAGTGCAGGCTTCACAAGAAGAGTCTTTTGCACTCAACAGAAAAGCACTACAACTCTCAAACCACTTAAGCACTATGGACTCCCAAGTAGAAAGCCTCAAAACCCAAAACTCAAGTTTACTCAACTCTAAAAGAAACTTAGAGTCAAAACGCCAAGACTTACTAACCATCAAAGAAGAATACACCAAACAGCTCCAAACCTACAACGACTCAAGACTCCAACTATACTCCGAACTCAAAAAACTCAATAACAAGTTACAAAGCCTCAAAGGCAACATAAGGGTCTTTTGCAAAGTCAGACCAGTCTTAGCAAGCAAACCTGTAGCTGACTTAAACATTGAGGACGTTCTGATCACACTTAACAAACCAGAAAGTCCCCTAACCTTCTCTTTCGACAGAGTCTTTGGAAGCAACTCAACTCAAGACCAAGTCTTTGAAGAAGTTTCCCAACTGATTCAAAGCGCACTGGACGGCTACAAAGTCTGCATATTTGCTTACGGGCAAACTGGCTCAGGAAAAACCTACACCATGGAGGGACCTAGAGGAGCTCAGAACCTTTCAGAAGAAGACTGCACAGAAAAAGGCTTAGTTCAAAGGTCGGTGGAGCAGTTGTTTGTTTCTTCAGAAAAGCACAAACAACTAGGCTGGAACTTTAGGTTCTTTGCTTCGTTTTTAGAAATTTACAACGAAGAAGTTAGGGACCTCCTGGAGGAGTCTAAGAAACTCAAAGGTTTCGACACTAGTTTGAACAGAAGAGAAGTCGAAGTCCACTCCTATGCAGACCTAAGTCCTTTGCTGGACCTAGCAAGAGCTCAGCGCAAAGAAGCCCAAACTATGTGCAACACCTACTCTTCTAGGTCACACTCACTGTTCCAACTCAGAATACTCGGCGAAAAGTCCCAAGAAACTATAGAAGGAGTGCTCAACATGATTGACTTAGCAGGCTCAGAAAGACTCAAAAAGTCCCAAGCTTCTGGAGAACGTTTAGAGGAAACCAAGTCAATCAACAAGTCACTAAGCGCTTTAGGAGACGTGATTCAAGCTTTGCTGCAGCGTGAAAAGCACATTCCTTACCGAAACAGCAAACTTACCTACTTACTGAAGCATTGTTTAGGCGGAGAAGGCAAAACTTTGATGTTTGTAAACATTTCGCCGCTCGAAGAAGACTTAAACGAAACTCTTTGTTCGCTTAGGTTTGCTCAAAAGGTGAATTCTTGCACTATTTCGCATGCCAAAACAAAGTAGGTTAATTAAAAGTACTTGTGAGTTGTGTAAGGACTCCTTTGAGTGTCTTGATTTCTTGGAGTTTTTTGCTTAGTTTTTCAACTTGGCTTTTCTTGCCTGTGTTGGAGTCTTTTCTGAGGATCAGTAAACAAGCTAGCAAGTTCCTGAGTAACTTGTTTTTGAGGTTTGGTTTTAAGTCTTCCTTAGTTGTTTTGTTAAGTACTTTGGTGACCTGTTTCCAGAGTTGGTCTTTTTCTTGGTGCTTTTTGCAGAGCGACTTAAGGAGTTCTATGGCGTCAAGTTTGACAGTGGTGTTTCTGGCGTTTTTTGAGTACTCCACTAGTAGGTTGGCTGTAGTTTGGTCGGTAGTTAAGTTGTTAAGGACTTCTTTGAGGGTGCCAATAGGTACTTTGCAGTTGTGGTTGGTGAAGTACTTGCGGACCATGTGGTTAGTCCACTCAGTGTCAGTTCCAGGTTTGATGCTTTGGGAAATCTTGCAGAGTGCAATGAAGTTCTTGGACAGTCCTAACTGTTTTTGTTTCAAAATAGCTCCACTAATGAACCCTATTAGTTCTTGGACTTCTTCTGGGTTAGCGCACGTAAGGTCCAAGTCTGTTTTTTTGAGTTTTTGGAGGAGTTTCAAGCACTTAGAAGCTAGGTCTTTGGTTTTTTGGTTCTTTTTGTAAGCAATGTATATGGCTTTGTAAACCTTTACCCAGTCTTTATAAGACTTAGTGTTGTTGATTAAAACTTCTAGGAAGTCAGAAGCTCTTATGATGAAGTGGGACTTCATGGTGGAGATTTGTTTCTTGAGGTCTTCTTTGGGCTGGTTTAGGATTTCTGAAAGGTCTTCTGAGGTTTCTACTTGTTCTTCTGGTTCTTGTATTTCGAGTTCAACTTTGCCGGTTTTAATCATTTCTGTGATTTTCTGAACAAACTCTTCAGGAACTAGGTCTACAATAGCTTTAAAGGTTTTTTTAAGGCACTTCCTTATGTAAGAAGCTGGTTTGGTGCACTGGTGCAGTAAAAACAAAAACACTTCTTGGATGCAATCTTTCTTGGAAACTAAAGACTTCAGTAACTTGTAAAGTTGAGTTGCGTCTTCCAAGTTCCCAAAAAGCAAACCTTCTACTGCTAGAACCAAGTTAAGGTGAGTTAGGGCTTGCAACTGGGAGTCAGTTAGTAACTTAAGCTCTCCAGCTTTTCTTTTGCCTAGTTTTTCTTGGGTTTCTTGAGTCTGGGTTTTCTTCAGAAGTTTTTTTTGAAGTTTTTTGAACTGTGGAGACAACTCAAACGAGTCGAATTTAAGTTGTTTCAAAAAAGAAGTGCTTTGAGTTGAGCATGCTTGCAGAACTTTGACCTTAGCTAAGTCTGCTAACTGGGGGTCTGAGCAGTAACCTAGGAGTCTTTCAATTGACTTAACAGGTGCGTTCTCGCTCAAAGCAATCTGGTGCAGACACAGAATAGCTAAGTTAGCTGGTTTCCCTTGTTTGAACTTTTTGGTTTTGTCAAGTATTAAGTTGATAGCACTTCCTTTGTGAATGGCTTTTTCTAGGGTGAGTTTAACTAAGTCTAAAGACTTAAGACTAGGCACTAGTTCAAGCAGCTGCTTCGCAACTTCAGTGAAGTCTTGGACTTGGTCCAGTTTTTCTAAGTAAACCTTTTTAGCTTCCAAGGCTGACTGGTTCAGTGAAAGCCCTTTGGTATAAAGGTTCTCGTGCCACAGGTTTATAAATTCTTGAGTCAAAAAAGCTGAAACCTCACCTTTGGCAAGGAACGCTTTCATGAACTCAAAAGCGAACTGGTAGGGTTTAGTTTTTTTGCTTTCAGAAAGTTGTTTGTCAACCAAGTGGTGCCACAAATAAGAGGTTTTGTTAGAAGCCTTTGCAGCTTCGATCATCAGGCCACACACAGGGTGGAGTTGTGGAAGTGACTTGTACACTGTTTGCAAAATCTGGTTTTTAGACTGCACAGCCTGCACAACCACTGATTCAGGGTTAGGACTTAAAGAACAAGAAAGCATAAAGTAATTAGCATCTCCTGTGTTAGGAATTTTCTTGTACAACTTTTTGAGGTTAGGAAGTTGTGCAAGGGCTTCTGCAGCTTCTTGTCTGAGGTTTTCTTTTGTCTTGAAGATTTCTATTATTTCCATAGCCGAAGCTTCAGTAACTTGTTTTTTGGCTTTGAGCACGGCTGTGAAAGCAAGGATCTTTCCGTGCAGGATCTCTTTTTTAGAGATCAACGAGTGGTCGAGTTGGGAGTGGTAGCTAAGAACGTTCTGTGTTTGGATTTCTGGGAAGTGAGCAAAAACCTGACTGAGGCAGTAAGAAAAACCTTTTTTGGAAGAAGCAGTTCCTTGGAGGCCTTTGAGGAGTCTGTCAAGTGTGTACTTGAGATCTTTACGAAAGGATCCTAGTTGTGTTTCTGAGATCTCACCGTGTTCACTTGACTCAAGTTCTTTAACTAGTTCTTGCGAAGCTTCTTTGTACTGTGTGGTTGAAAGCTTAGCAATAATGTTTGAGAGCCTTGGAAACTCCATTTATAAGTTATTAACTAGGGATGAACTTGCATATTTGCTTCATGTTGTCTAGTTCGTTTTTTTGGCTTTTCAAGAAAGGTAAGTACACAAAGAAGTAAAGCAGCATGGTAAGGATGATGTAAATGACAGCAAGCATCAGCAGTGAAGTTTTGTTGTTTTCTATGAACTGCACTGACTCTGAAATAGCCACTTCTTTCATTTCCTCTAAACCTTCACTCATCTTTTCGCTGTTTTGTGTTAGTTGGTCGTTGGTTTCTAAAAGGTTGGTTTTCAAGCTTCTGACGTAGGTATAGTCTTCAATTATTTTTTGGTAGAAGTGGAAAATGCCTTTTTGAAAGACTGTTTTTGAACCTGAGAAATCATTGAACAGCATTTTCTTAGTTTCAGAACCCATTTCTTTTTCGTTGTCTTCTTCGAAGTAGCCATTGATTAGGTCATTGATACTGTCAAGAACCTGTTGGTGCTTTTCAGAAGGAGTTTCAAAAGGGTAGGTTTGGTTCAAGTAAAACTGGAACTTAAAGTTTTGGTAATCAGGGTCTTTTTCGTATATAACTTCTTTAGTCCAGAACTGAATTTCGCTGATGAGTATTCTTTGTTTTTCCAGCATAAAAATGTAACCGGGTTTGTTTTCTAGCAGTACTTTGCACCTTTGGTAAAACACAAAGTAACTAACTAAATAGTAGCTCAGAGAAAGCAAACCAAAGATACTCAGTCTTACAAAGTACTTTCTGAACCCTTTGTACTTTATTTCGTAGTTTGTGGATTTTGAACTTTGGTTCTCGCTGAGACCAATCTCTGACTTGTTGTGGAACTCAGTAAGTCTAGAGTGACAAGTTTGCTTTAACTCTGAAAAGTTGTCTATAGAGAGCTTTTTGATCTTTTCCCAAACTATCTTAAAGTTCCTAGTAATGCTGATTGCGTTAGGCACTAAAAACAGCAAGCAAAGAATCAATACTCCTGAACCCACCATGATAAACACAGAAACATTTCTGTCTAGTTCTAAAATTGCTTCAGTTTTACAGTTAACCACGTCTGACAGAACTGCGTCTAGTTCAAAGTGAAGGATCCCTACTCCGTTGATTATTAAGAAGTAAGCGTCGTTTTCGTACTCAAAGGTGCCTGGAGTCTCGAACTGTAGGTTCCTGGCGAACTGAGTAAAGTACTTCAAAGCGTTGTAAAGTTTGATTTTTTTCAAAGTTGGGTTGTAGTAGTTTTCAAACACTGTAAACTTGTCTAGGTCTCTACCAATACACGAACTAATCTCCCTCATAAAAGATAGTTTAGCAAGGCTGTCTAGGTTTTCAATTTCACTTGAAAGTCTACTGTAGTATGAGCTTGCGTCCTGGTTTTTAGAGTTTTTAACGTGCAGACTCCGAGTCAAGTATGATATTTTTGACAGCGATAACTTTAACTCACTTACTTTTGAAATAAGTCCAGCTTCTCTTTGGCTAGTAACTGCATTGTTGATGTAAACTTGAATCATAATATTGGTAGCCAGCACTATCATCATAGTTACTAAAAGTATCCACTGGAAGAACTTAATAGCTCTGATTGACTGGCTGAACAGAGCTTTGCTTGCTTTGGTTTTGGCAAAGTTAGACGAGCTGCTATCTTGTCCTTGAGACGAAGCCCCTGAGCCGTTCTTTTTAGACTTGTCTTTTTCAGAAGCTTCTGAGAAGCTGAAACTTTGCACCATTGCTTCATCGTCGAACTTAACTCCGTTTCTGTAAGAAGCTTCTCTACTGGACTGGTCTTTTTTCGCGTTGTTCAATGAAAGTATTTGTGGGTCAAAAGTTTTGCGAGTTCTCATTCTCCGGATTTGTTTTTCGTCCTTGATAGCCCAAACCATGTTTAGCTGGGTTTTGTTGATAGGAATGTAGCCGTAACACAAAGCAAAGTCTCTGAACTCCTGCATCTTAAAAGGAGTTTGTTCAGAAAGCTTGAATTCAGGCACTAGTTCTTCAATGTTTGCCCAAAACAAACTGTTGTTTTCGTATCCAATGCAACTAGCAAACTCAGGGGTGTGGCTGTAAATAGTTCCAGTTTCACTAATCAACGCAAACTCCCTTTTCAGGCCTCTGGGTTTAGCTACCAGTATAAACACGGGGTACCTTTCATAAGCAGTGAGTTCTAGAAACAAGTCTATTTCAATTACATGGCCACTAGGAATCTTCACAATGAAAGGAGTGTCTATGATAGGACTTGCGCTATAGTGCAAGAAGTTTCTTAGGTTCCTGTAATGCTTGAAGTCGTAAGGAGGAGGAATGAACATCTGGAACTCCGAACCTACTATTTCATCAATTGCTAAACCAAAAGCAGCAGCTGTAGTTTGGTTTGCGTACAAAACCTTTCCAAAACTTCCTTTGGCTGCTGAAACCATAAAAATAACGTTGGAGCTGTCAAAGAACCTTAGCCTTTTGGAGTCTTTTAAAGAATTCTGGTTTGCGTTTTTGACTCCGTCTAGTTTTCTTAAGTAGTAAAGTGCTTTTTCTTCGTCAAAAAGTAAACTTTGTATAAAGGAGGCATAGGTTGCAGGGCCGTCTTCGAACTTGCTGTGGTTTTCAATAACGTCTTCGTAGAGGCTCCTTAGTTCCTTTATTTTCTGACTTAGTTCTTTCATTTGAGTCTCTAAAGAGTCTATGTTTGAGTTGCTTTTGGCAAGTTCATTCCAAAACCTAGCCAGCCCTCGGCACAAGGCTTCATCTTGCTCATATATACTTTGCATTTTCAAATTGAACTTCAAAAAGTCAAGTGCTTCGATTTCTGGAATTACTTTCTGGATTTCTTTGGTGCAGACAAACTCTTGGAAGTTGGATTCCAAACTGCCTTCTTTAGAGTAGGAGTTAGAAAGCCTTATAACTGCAAGGCTTTTTCTTCTCAAGCCATAAATGCACAAGTGGGTAATTAATATCGAAAGCATTTTTTGTCTCTTAAGGTCAGGGTGGTCGTAAGCCAACGAAAGGACCCTTAAGATTTTTTCGCCTTGCTCTTTGCTTATTTCTTGTTTGAGTAGCTCTGGCCTGATGAGTCTTTCAATGTCCTGAACTTTGTTTAGGTACTGCAGGTCCTCCCATTCTTGGATTTTTATAAGCGAGTACCTGTAGTCCACCAGAGTTATTATTGGAAATACCACTAATGGTGGTAGCAGTATACTCAGTATGGATAAAACTGAAGCTGAGTTTGTCATTTGGGCTATTTGGAAAAGAAGGGATTCCAATATTAAGATTCCGTATACTACAGTTTCAAATTTATTCATTTCGGAGAGGTAGTAAGGAATCTTTTTAAGGACTTGGAAGAAAAGCACTGCTCCTATGATTGTTGAGTAAAGTTGTGGGTAGGCTGGGTCTTTGGTCACAAAAATGTATATTACTATAAGAAAGTTTTCAAATAAGTATGAGAGGACTACAATTTGAGCACTGACCTTGGAGGTGATGTTGTGATGGGAGTAGCAGTGTCTGGTTTCGGTGGTTAAGTTCACAAACAAGTACTTCAGTACTCCCAGCATCAAGCATCCCCCAATCCCTGCTCCTGCCCAGCCTCTGCTCATCCTGATGCTTTCTAACTCCTCTCCAAAGTACTCCTCCACCTTCGTTTCTCCTTCCAAAGTGTACTTGCTCACTATCAACAGCAGTGTCACCATAGGCACGTACCCTACTTCGCACACAAACTGCAGCAAGCCCTTCAGCACAAACCCCAGTGCCTGGGGACTCTTCTGGTTGTGGTAGATAAGAACTCCCACCAGCAAGAGTCCTGAGTAACACAGAACCACCAGAGAAAGACTGAAGTAGGTGCAGAAGTGGAGGGTGTTGTATTCAGCACAAAGAGTGTCGAAGCGGGCGTAACTAAGAGCTCTCCAGAAAGCTCGGTAGTCAGTCCAGGAACTGAGTTGCATGTTCCAAACCCACAAAAAACTGAGCCACTGGAGAAGAACCAAGAGCCTCAAAAAGAGGAACTTGGACTTTTGGTAGTTTTTGGAACCCGAAGTTTCCTTTTCTGACTTAAAAAGAAAATAGAACGTTTCGAATAGGTAAAGCTTAAAAGCTTTTGAAGTTCTTACTAAAAAAGACCTATCTAAATCAGGAGCTATAGTCTTTTTCAAAAACCCAGTTTTATCACCCAGATACAAGTCTGAAAGCATATTTATTATAAGTGACTTATAGTATTACTTGCGTAAGTTGCTAGAAGGAATTAAAGAAGCAATCTGTTTCATGTACCCAAGGTGCCTCTTTTCTTTTTTGAGGAGAGGAATACAAGCAAACCAAAATAAAACCCAGGTCAAGAATATGTAAGAAATAGTAACCATAAACAAGTAGGACTCGTTTTCACTGATGTATTCCAAAGACTCGCTGTTGGCTTTGTTCAAAAACTCTATAAGTATCTCTTGGAATTCCTCACTGACTCCTTCATAGTATTCTAACTCATTTAATCCCTGCTTCTCTGCAATCAAGTTCTTATAGTCTTCCACCAAGCCTAAGTACCCTTGGAACACTCCTTTCTGTAAAGTTTTTTGAGCTGAGTCATTTTTATCGAAGAACAGTTGCTTAGTTTGGTTCCCCATTTGATGGATGTTTTGGTTTAGAAACAGCTTATCTGTTTCTGAGTCAATGCTTTGAATCACTCTATCAAAACTTTGGAGAGAAGTTCCAAAAGGTAAAAATGAATACACTGAGTAAAGACTTAGTTCCTTCATTTCAGGACTTGAGTGTATCAAGGCTTCTCTTGACCAAAAGTGTAGTTCTGAAAGCAAGTCTTTTTGGTTAGCAATAGTTTTGATGTAACTAGGTTTGGTCTCAAGTAGTATTTTTATTTGGTTGTAAAAAACAAAGTAACTTACTAAGTAGTAAGAAACAGAAAACAAGGCCAGCAAACAAAACCTGACTAAGTACTTCCTGAGTCCTTTGAACTCCATTTTTTTGCTGTTAAGGTGAGTTTTTTCTTCTAGTTCAAGATCTTTAACTTCGTGTAGTTCTGATAATCTGTTGATGGACGCTTGTTTGAGTTCTATAGCACTGGCTTCACTTAAGTTTTTAAGATTCTCCCAAAACATTCTGACGCTTTCAGTGATCTTAAAAGCATTAGGCACTAGAATAATCAAGCACACAATCAACACACTAAGTCCTATCGCTATAAAAATAGTAATTCGAGTGTCTAGTTGCTTCACGTTCTCCACTTCGCACTCTACCAAGTTGTTTAAAGCTTGAGTTAGGTCTTCGTAGTAAGGTCCTTGTCCGTTTACTGTTAAGAAGTACACTTCTTCAAGGAACTCCGGACTTCCTAAAACTGAGTTCAAAAGCTGTTTGGAATGCTGGTTGAACTTCATAAGTGAGTTGTAAAAAGTAGTTTTGGTCAGCTCTGAGTCTAAGTAGTTTTCCCACATTGAGAAGTGTTTGTCTTTTGAGTTGCTTTGGTCACACAATGTGAATTGCTCTATATAGGCTAAAGTAGCTATTTGGTCTATTGACTCAGAGTATTGCTGAATCTTTTCATAAACTGGGTTTAACTCCTTACTTTGCGTCAAGTAGTTTAAGTGCAAAGACCTAGCTAGCCCACCAATTCTGGAAACTGAAGACCTAAGTTGACTGAGTTTAGAAATGTAGTCATTCTGGAGTTGATGGTTGATTTCTTCATTGAGTGAAAACAAAATTACCGAGTTGGTTAAAAGCACTACAACAATGCAGAAGAACAGAATCCACTGGAAAACCTTGATAGCTTTCATAGACTGGTCATAGATTCTTTGGTTTTTTCGGTTTCTGATTGACCTAGCACTTGAACTGCTCTCTTGGTTTGAGTGGAGTTCTTCGTTGCCTTCTGCTTTCAAAGGAGGGTTTTCTTCTTCTGAAAGGCCGTTGCAACTTATGAATTTAGTTTCGTTGTCAAACTGCACTTCGTTTCTTTGGGCTTCCCACAACCCGAAATTTTGATCTTCGCAGAAGGAAGCGTCTAGTTCTGACTTGTTGAAAGACTTTGTGTGCACGTCTAAAGTTTTTAGCTTTTGCATCTTTTTGAGCTGTTTGGGGTCGTCTATCAGCCAAAGGTAGTGAAGAGTAGTGGAAGCTATAGTGTTGTACCCGTAAGTAATTCCGATTCTTGTTTCTTGGACGATTGTTTCCCAGATTTCGTTAGGTGTAGCTTTAGAGATTTGAAACCCAGGCACTAGGCTTTCTATTGAGCACCAAAAGAGCTTTTCGCCTGGATGGCCTAAAAGCTCAGCAAACCTAGGAGTGTGTGAGTAAACTACTCCAGAGTCGCTTATTAAAGCAATTTCTCTTTTGGCTTCTTTAGGTTTGAAAATGACTGTGTAAACAGGAGACCCTTCGTAAGCAGTGAGTTCTACAGCAACTTCAACTTCTTTAACGTGGCCGTCAGGCAGTTTGATCACGTATCCCGAAGAAACTTGGGACCTAGTAGCGTACTTCAGGAACCTTTTTAGTTTTGTGAAGTGCTTGAAGTCAAAAGGGGGAGGAATTAAGTTGCTAAAGTCTATCCCTAAAACGTCATTTGGCGTTGCTCCTAGGATGTCACAAGCTACTTTGTTTACATGTATGATTTCGCCTATAGTTTCTTTTACACCAGAAACTATTAGAATTCCGTTGCGTTTGTCATAAAACTTAAGTTCTGTAGAGTCCTTTAAAGCAGCTGCATTAGAACTCCTAGTAGTTTCAGCTTTTCTGTAGTAAACCAAAGCTTTTTCCGGGTCGAACAAAAGGTTTTCAAGGTAAGACCCGTACATCTGGAAGACTTCTTCGAACTTAGAGTAGTTTTCGATGAGTTCAGTGTACAATTGTTTCAAGTTGTTTATTTTTTTGCACAATTTGCTTATTTTGGGTTCTAGCGAAGAAGCAGTGGGTGCAGCAGAAGTGATTTCGTTCCAGAAATCTAGTAAGCTTAAAGAAAGAGTTTTGTCTTTCTGGGTTATTTGCTGCACTTTTATGATGAAGCATAAAAACTCTAAGCACTCGCATTCTTTTTCAACTGTTTTTGAGGACTTTTTGGAGATGAATTCTTGGAAGCTGTCCTCTAGAGTGCCTTCTAAAGGTATTGACTGCGATAGTTTGATCAAAGCTAGTTTTCTGTCTTTAAGCACGTACTTGCATAGGTGGAATGTCCAAATCGAAAGCATTTTGTGGCCTTTAAAGATTGACTTGTCAAAGCACAAACACAGATTTTGCAGGAGTTCTTCTCCTAAAGCTTTTTGTGGGTCTTTTTCCAGCATGAAACTCCGGATTCTTAATTCTAGGTCGTATACTGTTTCGAGTAAGTGTAGATTGCTCCAGGTTGTTTGAATCAGTTTATATCTGTACTCAATGAGGTTAAAGACTGGAACTATAAAAGCTATGGGTACAAATATGGTCAATACAAACAGTACCCCAGCTGAGTCCATTAAGTTGCATAACTGGAACAGAACCACTTGCAGTATGAAGAGTGCAATCAAATATGCCTCTAGTTTGTTGGCAGTTGGGCTATAGTATGGAATCTTAAACACTAACTGAATGAAAAGTACTACTCCTATTAACAAAGAGTAGACTTGGACATAGTTGATGTGGGTTTGTGAAAATACTATGTATGATAGTATGAGGAAGTGATCAAATACTGCTTTGTAAAGGTGAAACTTAGCACTGACCTTGGAGGTGATGTTGTGATGGGAGTAGCAGTGTCTGGTTTCGGTGGTTAAGTTCACAAACAAGTACTTCAGTACTCCCAGCATCAAGCATCCCCCAATCCCTGCTCCTGCCCAGCCTCTGCTCATCCTGATGCTTTCTAACTCCTCTCCAAAGTACTCCTCCACCTTCGTTTCTCCTTCCAAAGTGTACTTGCTCACTATCAACAGCAGTGTCACCATAGGCACGTACCCTACTTCGCACACAAACTGCAGCAAGCCCTTCAGCACAAACCCCAGTGCCTGGGGACTCTTCTGGTTGTGGTAGATAAGAACTCCCACCAGCAAGAGTCCTGAGTAACACAGAACCACCAGAGAAAGACTGAAGTAGGTGCAGAAGTGGAGGGTGTTGTATTCAGCACAAAGAGTGTCGAAGCGGGCGTAACTAAGAGCTCTCCAGAAAGCTCGGTAGTCAGTCCAGGAACTGAGTTGCATGTTCCAAACCCACAAAAAACTGAGCCACTGGAGAAGAACCAAGAGCCTCAAAAAGAGGAACTTGGACTTTTGGTAGTTTTTGGAACCCGAAGTTTCCTTTTCTGACTTAAAAAGAAAATAGAACGTTTCGAATAGGTAAAGCTTGAGTTCTGTCAGTTTCTGGATAAAAATATTTTTTTCGAAAGTAGATTCTAATGAAAAAGTCAAAAGACCTTTCTTATCCTCAGCAATTAAATCAGAAGTCATATTTTCTAGAGCACTTTCATATTTACACTTATTAGCCACACTGAAATTGCCAATTTAAATTAACTACACTTAAATTCCAAACCTAACCTGAGAAATTTCAAGTACTTTGCTAAGGATACCCAGCTCTTCCTTGTAAAGCTGTGAAAGGCTTTGGAATTCTTGTTTCCAGTCTTCACAAGTACTGATTCCCAGCCCAAACAAACTTTTGTTCCTCAATTCTTTGTCTGTGGCAATGAAAATTAGTTGGTACTGGGTTTCTTTACACAGGTTTAAGTAGGTCATGTGGTCTTCTAAGTAGTTTTTATTACTACTCAGGCTGGTTTTAAAAGCTTCTACAACACTTAGTGACTTTTGGAGCAAAGAGTTAATAGAGCTACTCACTGAGTCTTTTGTTTCAAGGCTTCTTTGCAAGGCTTCAACAGCCCCTGACTCTTTGGAGCTTTGAGTCGCTTGGAGTAATTCAAAGGTTTCTGAGTCTTGCAAGAGTTCTAAAGCCTTAGTTTCTAGGTTCTTTGAGTCTTCCTCAATATAAGACAAGGTTTCTTTTAGCAACTGAGAAACCTCATTAGTTTTAGCTTTAACATTCAGTTCAATTGCCCTGAACTTTTGTAACTTAGCTATAGTTTCCATAGCAAAGTTGTAGTGGTTTTTGTACTTAGTAAGTTTTTGCTGGGTTATACTTAGTGAAGAATCGCAGGAGTCGAACTCTGCCTTTGCTAGTTCAAGTTCAAACTTAGCTGCTTTAAGTTGTTCGCTTCTGTACTGGTTCTCAAGTTTGCACTTTTGCATTTGCTGGCTAAAAGTTTGCTCAGCTTGGGCTAGTTGTGTGGACACTCTGTTTGAAAACTCTTCTAGAGTTCGGTAAATGCTACTAGAGTCACTTGCACTTGCTAAGCAAAGAAGCATGGCCGTTAAGACGTTCATTTTTATAACGTTACTAAGAACTGTGTAAAAAGCTTTTGATGACTTCTTGTCTTTGGTGTAGTATTCTTTGACTGTGTGTGGTTATAGGTGCTTCGTCTTGGATTTGCTTAGGATTGACTGGAGTGGACTGGAGCTTGTTCCTGGTTTTTTCTAGCCAGTCAGCGTTTTCCTGGATGACTTTTAGAGCCTGGAGTATTTTGCCCCTGATAGTGGGGTTCTTAATGTTTTTAGAGTGTCTTTTCAAAGTGATCCTGATAGGCAGAATGATTTCGGGAAAGGCCAGGTTTTTGGCATGGGAAGCAAGGTGCTCTATAAGGGCGTCAGTGGCTTCCTGAACAAGACCTTCTTTGTAAACGTCACTTGAGAGTTGTTCTTTGCTAGCTTTGATACTCACTATGAAAGAGTAAGCTTTTAAACGCTGAGTTTTGGACCTTTTAAGTATGAAAGGAGACTCAAGCATTTCAAGTAAGTGCGGAGTTACTCCAGGAATGTAAGTTCCAGTTGAAGCTTGAATAGATATCAACAGCCTTATCAAGTGAAGTTTCAAAGGAAAGAACTTAGGCATGTTGGTGACCTGGAGAACACCTAAAGAAATCTGCACAAGTGGGTAAGTGAGTTCTTTCAGAAAAGCGTTGTGGAGTATAGATTGGCCCAACAACAACAAAGAGTTCAAAAAAGTCCAGTTGTAAACTGCTTTGACCTTTTCAGTGTTAGGATGCTTTATGACTTGTGAAAGGTAAAAAGACAGTTGTCTTAAGTAAGTAAAAACTACTTGGTAAGAAGCACTTTCGTCAATAGTTAAAGCGTCTATGAAGCAGTTTCTGAGCAAGTCAACGGTTTCGTAGTTGTCCCAAGACATAAACCGACTGTTCCTGGCGAAGCTTAGGTACATGCTTTTAAGGGTTTCTATTTTGTCGAAAGAGTCCTTCACAAGGCACTTTCTTAAGAACTTAAAACACACTAGTTTGGTTGGACGACTAGCTTCGCCCCAAAGTTTAGCAGTGTTTTTCATGATGTTTCTTGTGTACTCAGAAGCCAGTTGCATGAGTTTCATAATCTTAATCAAAGCCTTGAAAATCAAGTCTAGCAAGTTAGGTTCTTTGACCTGTTTCATCAAACTCAAAACTTTGGCTACAAAGGCTTTGAATTCCCTTTTTAGTGCTTTCCAGCTTTTGCTTTTGTCAAGCTTTTTGCCTAGTTTTTTTCTGAAGATTCTAGGGAGTTCAGTAAGTGCTGTGGTCACTACTTGTTCGTAAACTTCTAGTTCGAGTTCTTCTTTTCCGTCAACGACGCCTTTGAACACTTTAAGTAGTTTGCGGACTCCAGTTTTGTAGTTCTTGCTTTCAAGTTTGGACTTGGCGTCAGCTAGTTTTTCAAGGGTAGGAGTGGTGGAGGGCTGGTCTTCTTCTTCGACTTCGTCTTCACTAGAAACTTCTTGAATGAACTCTTGGTAAGTCTCAAACTCTTCTGTGGGCTTATTGTTTTGGCTTTTCTTTACCATTATTAGCTAATAAAATAATTAAACATTATCTCTTTTCAAGAGTTCGGGGTACTTCTTGACCAGCTTGGAATAAATCCTTTTCCCACATTGGGACTTCTTGAGTTCTTCTAAGTGAACCTTGACTTCTTTAAGCAGCTGGTGCAGGAGTGCTTTCGGAGCTAAACTTAAAGCCCGCTGCACTACGTAATTGGCGTATTGGTCACCAATCATCTTAGCGACGTTTTCTTTTTTGCCGATTTCTTTAATCATGGCTTGTTGTATTTCGAAAGAGTTTTGTTGCAGGCACTTTTCTATAACGTTTGAAGAGAACTTTTGAGTGGAGAGTTCTTCCATGCCTTCAATGAAGATGTAAGCTAGCCTAGAGTTGGTGTTCTGGTTGTTTAAGTCCAGAACGTACTGAACTACGTAGTTCCCAAATGCGTCTTGCACTAATTCAACTGCGTTCTCAACTACCTTGTCTACCAGCGCACTGCGTTGCCAGGCTGAGGCTGCGTCTATGCACCTTTGCAAAACACAGCAACCGTGTCTATGAGTAGCTATCTTTTTAATGTTTTTGCTGACAGTTTCGTATATGAACTGGTCGTGAGGCGCGCCTAAAGCGTAGAGGCACCTTTGGATAACGTGGTTGCCGTTCAAGTCGTTGATTAAAGAAATCACTTCTGACTTCAAAGCTGAAACGAGTTTGGGAATCTTAGTTGGATGAGGAGCTACTACTTCAATCAACTTCTGGACAGCACGTGTCCCGTGAGTGTTGAGTGAGATAGCAGTGATTGTAGGACACACTTTTTCTAGGATCTGTTCTAGTGATTCAGGTTCGCAGACTTCCATTAACTTTTGACAGAGGTAGTTACCGAATGGATCTACCATGAGTTGTGCAAAGCTAGGAACTACTTGTTCGTAAATAGTCTGTATGGTGAATGGGTTCCTTTCTTCTAGTTTTTTCTGTAAGAGCCTGCAGCCCATTTGGTCTTTTGCCATTTCAAGGGCTTGAGTGTACATACTGGTGTGGGACTGGAGGCTGTAGGGATAGTACCCACTTTCCATGAACTCGTACCCGTTAACTGACATCGGAAACTCAGGAAAAAACCCTGTTTCTGTATGCACTGGGGAGTCGTCGTCCTTGATGCAATCGTTGACCACTTGATTTACAAGGTCGTTTGTTGAGTGCGACTTGAGCTGGGCTTCATCGGAATCCTGAAGCAGAGAAGACTTATCGGAAAGAGTGCTCTGGGTCTTCACTAACGATTCTGGAGGGTTTGGGTAGGGTGTTTTGGAGAACACTGGTGCGTACTCGCTTGAAAAAGCAAATAGCATCCTGTAGTCCAAACTGGGGGGTGCAGAAACTGTACGCGGAAGTCCTGGGTCCCCCGAACTTGCTAGAGAGGACGAATATGGCGTACTCATAATTTATATGTCATATTTTGGTGCTTACTCTAGTTATAGGTAGATAGCAGGTCGGCTAAAAGGTTTAGGGCTTGGTTTATTGCGTGTTGTTTGCTGAAGTAATCGTCAAGTATCTGGACACCTGAGCTAACTGCACTTAAATCTAAAAAGCTTTTAGAAATAAAGGAGTCTTCAAGGCAAGAACTAAGCATAGTTTCTATGGTTCCTCCTCCAGGAAGTGCTAGTTTGTGTGTGTTAAGCAGTTCGGTCCTCCTCAAAGCTCTTTGCAATTGCATTGAAAGATAAGCTAGGTGAGCGTCTGTAGGGGCTCTTAGCAAAAAGGTGTAGAAGCCAGGGAGGTAAATCAACAGGTTCAGCACACTTGGTCCGTCTAAGTCGTCTATGCACTCAAAGCCGTAGGAAACAGAAGATTGGTAGTCAGAGGAAGGAGAGTTAGTTTCAAACAACTCAATCCTCAGCTGGGAGTAAAAGTCAGACTTGAGTTTGTTCAGTAAAGACTTTGGAACCTGGGGAATTACTAAGGTGTTGTTTGGAGTTACTTCTGGCTCAGTTGTGCAGAGGTATATGCAGGGAAACCTTTGCGGGTATTCTGTGGAAAGGTACCCTTTGTACAAGTAAGTGTTTTTGTCTAGTTGAGAGTCACAAATATAACTACTCAGAAAGTACTTAACAGCTTTGCCTTTGCTAGCAGAGCAAAGAACATACAGTGCTTCTTTTTGCTCGACTTCGACGTTTCCAGGCCGCTTTAGCTTAGCAATATACCCTTTTCGAAAGCAGTGTAAGCTTTTGAAGTAGGGGTAGAAGCTTAAGACTTCAAAGTCGTTTTTCAAAGGCATTGCAAAGCTGCTGAGGAGCACTCCGATCTGGGACTTGGTTCTTTTTAAGGTAGAGATAAGTGACTCTGTGTCTGCAAGTGGCAAGTTAGCTATTAAAAAATGAAGCAAAGTAGCAATGTATCTCCTGTGCAATCCAGCTGACTTAAGTATTCCCCTTAAAGACTTAACTAGAAACACTGCTTTTGAGTCTTGGAAGTTCAAGTGCTTTAAAATAAACTGGTAGTCCGAAGTAAGCACATACGCACTTTTCACTTGAACTGCTTTAATCAGTTCACTATTTTGGTATAAGTCCACACAAATTCTTGTGATAGGCAAAAGTTCTTTAATTTCCATTATTATTAAAGTGCATTTAGTAATGCGACGCGGAGTGAAGACTTAAGAGCTATTGGTATCTATGTGACGCTTAAATCAAAAATTAAAGTAAATTTGGGGACTCCTGCCTAAACTAGTTTGCTCTCTCAAGTAGCCAATTTCATTAGGCACTTGGTTAGGACTTCTTACTTTGCTTCTGAACAAATGAAGTGTTTCATAACCTGCAGGGACCTTTTCGGTGTAAAGTCCTTTAGGTCCATAGTAAGTTTGGCATAACTTACAAATCCACTCGTAACACTCAAGGAACTTGCCTAGTTCTTTGCATACAAAAAACAAAAAGTGGAAACTTGATGAGTCAGAAATGTGACTGCTGCAGTACTTCAAGTGGCTTTTGAAATCTTTAAGTTGGAGTTCTGAGTCTAACTGGGTCCAGAGCCACCTTTTGTACTCCCACAAGTAGTAGTTTTGCTTTTGCAAGTCAGCAACTTCTTTTAAGAACTCTAGTTCTTCAGTTAAGTTGAAATCATACTGACTGAAAAGCAGTCTTCTGTAGTGCCAAGCTGGTGATGCTTTTCGGTGCAGTCTTATAGAAAGTTCATTTACCTTTTTTTCTTTAAAAGGGTCTGCTGAGTTCATTGACTCTAACTTCCGATTCCAAAAAGTATGCACTTCGCCATTAAGTATAACTCCTAGGTCAGTCCAAATGCATCCTTTGTTAATATTGTCAAAGCATTCAAAGTAAAGTTGGTTAGCGTACTTGTCAGAAACTAACACTTCTTCCTCACAACAAAGGTAATTCTGGGCTCCCATTGCTTGCAGCAAAGGTTCACTTAGAATACTTACTCTTTTACTTTCAAGCACTTTTTCATACATTTGGTGCATATTTAATTAAATACCTGCAAGGAGTCTTTCTTGATCCTGCTGCATTTCTGAATTGGTAAAAGTAAACAGCTCTCCATACACCCCTCCAAGTCTGAAACCCATAAACTTCATTGCAGACTTAAAGTTTTTGAACCTTGACTCGTAATTAACTACCTGGTCGTACAACCTGCTTACCAACCCTTCTAGTTCTGGCTCACTGTACCCAGTGCACCTGTAAACCATAGGAACTAAATCGAACTGTTTAAGTGACTTGCAAGCTAACACCACTGCAGAAGCAGCTCCTTGAGAAGGGGTGTAGGAGTTGTTGTAGTAAACTTGAGAAAGCACTAGGATTAACTCTGAACTTCTTTTGATTGAAATAGGGACGTCTAGCTTCTCTACTAAGTAGCCCAGAACCTCAGAAAGCAAAGGAACCCCTATGCTGTAGTCAATAGTGCTCACTACGAAGTTTTCAGTTCTCCTGATTTCTTTCTCACTAAGGCGTCTGTGGCCTACTTTTTCCCAAACAACTTTTAGCTTCAAAGGGTGCACGTCCTCGAACTTGGAAGCTATGAAGATACAAGTCACTCCTACTACGTGCAGCTGACTAGGCGGGAGACTTACTGAAGCCTGACCAAAGAACCTGTCCATGATACTGACAGCTAAAAAGAAAGTGTGGCCTGTACTTCCAAACTGCGAAAGGACTTCAATCATCCAGTCTACCATTTTGCTGCGCATCTCTGAGCTGATGGAGTGGGACTCTAAACACCTGTAAGGCTGGCAGCTAGTTTCGTTCTGCTTTAGACTTGTGTAGACTTCGTCCATTATGGTTCTTGGAGAGTCCAAAGACAAGCACCTGAGGTTGAGTTCGTTCCACTCTTGGATAGTTGCATCAATACTTGGTTCGATTTGCATTTAATTATAACGATACTGAGATACATATCTTTTAAAACTTAGGATATTAAATTAATTTCCCATTGATATTGCTTAGGCTTCTCCGAGTGTATTGTCTGACAGGGGTAAAAGACTTGTCTCTAGAAAGTTTACTCATTGAAGAGTTCCGGACTGCTTTTATAGTAGTTTTGGGAACTCTTAGTTTGGTAGGTGTAACCTTAGAAGTTTCGTTTTCTTTAGGCTCAAACTCTAAGTCCTGCTCGGTGGCCTCAGTCCTGGACTCTTCAAAAAGCACTCCTACAGTGCTGGTTCTTTTGTGTTTGTTGGGGGTTTCTTCTTTCCTGAACTTTTTGTGTTCGTCTTCTTCGACTTTGAGTCCTTGGATTATAAATAGTTTTATGAACTGGTCCACCATCATGTAGCCTCCTCCTACTCTGCACACTAAGCACCCGTTCTTAATAGATACACTTACCTTTTTGCTTCCAAAGGTATAAACACCTTCAGCCACTCTGACGAACTTGTCTTCTACTCCATAGTTCTTTAAGTACTCATGGAACCTTTCGTCTGCGTTCTGGGACTGCAGTTTGGGGTTTTCTTCTAGTTTTTCTTTCAGTTTCAGTCCCAGTTCAGTGCACTGTTTTTGGTATTTGTCCATTTTTTCGTTTAGTTGTTGGTTGGCTTGGGACAGGCTTTGGCTCTCTTTTTGGGACTGAGTTAGCTTCAGGTTTAGGTTTTGGTGTTCTTGTTTTAGTTGGTTGAAAGCGTTGGTTTTGTCTTCGAGTTTCTTTTTAAGGGTTTTTATTTGTGAACTGTAGTCGTTTTGGACTCCTGAAGCTTTAGTAACGAGTTCGAGTTCTTTGTCTTCAAGTTGGTTTTCTAGTTGGGCTGACTTTTGGTGTGCTTCTTGTAGTTGTTTATTGAGTTTTTCAACTACGTTTTCGAGTTCTTTGTTGGTTTCAGAGTGGCGGTTCCTTAAAGAACTTGTGAGCTCTTGGTCGTGCTGAGCAGTTAAGTCTTCTAACTGTCTGTGGAGCATTTTTCTTTGGAATTCAGACTCTTCTAAGCTATCTAAGGCTTTTGAGAGTTTTTCGTGTAAGTCTTCTACTTGTTGTTTTTGGGTGCTTGAAATCAGTGCTTGTGACTGAAGGGTTTTTTTGTCTTGTTCTAAGCTTCGTAAGTTGTTGGTTAATTCGTTAATTTTGCTTTGCAAATTTTGAATCATTAAGTCTTTTTGGGAAAACTCAGTTTTATATTGAGTTTCTTTTTGTTCAGTGCTAGAAATGTACATTTCGAACTCATGAGTGATTTTGTTAATTTGTTTTTCCAAGTGTTCTCTTGAAAGTTTTTCTTGCTTGTAAAGGCTTTCCATGGACTTGGCTTGTTTTTCTAAGTCGTCTTTGATAGTCTTTAGCTGGGAGAACTGGAACTTGTGCTTTTCGAGCATTATAGCAAACTGGCTTTGTTCTTCATGGTGGGAGTGAACGATATGGTGGATTTCTTTTTGCTTGGCCCAGTCCATGTTTTGGATTTTTTGTTCTAGCTGAATGATCTTTTCGCGCAAAGCTTTGTTTTTGTTGTTTAAGCTTTGAGAAGTGCACTGGAGAGAACTTTGGTAGTTTTCAAAAGTAGTGTTGATCTTCTCTTGGGACTTACCCATAAAACTAGGTTCTAGAAAAGAACTGTTGTCTTCTAAAGCTTCAGGAACTGGAGATAAACACTCTGTAACTCCTAGCTCTATCATTATTCTGGGGTTGTTCAGATGAGGCTCTATGTCTAAGTAGTAATCGTTCTCTACATCTTTGGACAGAGGCAGCCACTTAGTGCCTTGCCCACACAAGTTTTGGATCTCAAAAGAAACAGATCCAGCAACGTTATCGGTCTTCATGTCTTTTAGGAGCACTCGGAGTTCTCCTTGTTGAGGCAGTTCACTGCAGAAGTAAGGGTAGTTTGTTAAGACGTCATAGAGTCTCCCGTCTACCGTTACGTAAAACCCGTAGTCTCCTTCCGGAATGCCTTCTGCTTCTTGGATGTTAAGTTCGATTAAAGTCTTCATTTTTAACGGAAATTACTAAGTTGGTTTACTTAGCTTTTTCCCAATAAATGGAAAGCGCGATTTTGGAATTTGAAAAGAAAGCTTTGCAGCAACCCCTTGAGCCTCTAAGTGAGGAATTTGAAACTTTGTCTTCTTTTAGAGCACTCGAACTCCTTATTAAACACGCTATTTGGACCTTGTCTTGGAACTTAGCCCAAATAAGCAACATTAACTCCCAAAACATAACTTCTCAACTCAGCTTGCTTTACACCAACTTACAAGGCATTCTAGACTTGGCCCAGCAAAAGAACTTGCACCACAAACTCAAAAAAGTCGTCCAAACTTACATTTTGCAAAAGTTCTCAAACTCACTCTCAATTGAACTCCAAAAAGCTTACAAAGACTCTATTAAAACAGGAAATGACGGAGGCCTTACTTCAGTGCTGCATTCTTACGACTGGAGCTTAAAAGCTGACGAAGCACTTAAAAATGCTTTGAACAGTGAAATCCAAGACTACATCAACAAACACTTATCCCTAGACACTTCCATGCTTGGAAACCTTTTAGAGTGGTCAGAGAGGTACTTGGTTCCTTTTCTGAAAAACACACTTCAAGACACCCAGTCTTTTGAAAGTTACTTGCTTAACCAGTGCTATTTGCTACTAGGAAAAGCAAGGATCTACCAAATGCTCGACCTAGTAATTGAGTTCCCAGTGTCCAAGCCAGCACTTGAAGACCTATCACAGTCGCTTTCACGCCACAACTTAAACTCAGAACTAGAAACGTTCCTTAAAGAAGTACTTAAAAAAAGAATTCTTCACTGTTCCAAAGACACAGAAGGCATACTGTTTCTGTACATCAACTTGACAAAAGCCATGAAGTGCTTGTTTTCTACTATAGAACTTCTAGAGTCAGTTTCTGACCCTCTTAAAAACGAACTGCGCAAACGCCCTAACACCTTTAAGTGCATCATAAACACCATAGCTGAAGACCCTGAACTCTACGAACTTTTAGACATCAAACAAAAAAGCGTCAAAGAACAAGACGAGTTCTCTAGTGATGAAGACGAAAAAGCTGCTTCTGAGTGGCAACCCATTCCTCGCACAGCCTTAAGAACCAACTTAAGTGCCCTCAACAAAAGAAGTGACATAGTAAGTATGCTTATCAACATTTATGGGTCACAAGAACAGTTCATGGAAGAGTACAGGGCCCACCTGTCCAAAAAGCTAGTTAACAACACCAGTTTTGACGTGAATTCCGAAATAAAAGACTTAGAAATGCTTAAAAAAAGATTTGGAGAGACAAACGTGCACAAGTGCGAAGTAATGATTCAGGACGTCCACAGCTCCAAAAGAATCAACTCTTACATCCACGAAGAGCCTTGGCGAAAAACCCAACTCCGGCTAGAAGTTTTGGACTCCTTAATCATTTCTAGCTACTTCTGGCCTATTGAAGAAGAAGACTACCACTTTAAGATGCCTTCCCATCTCGCACCCACCTTTGAAGAGTACTCCCGTCGCTACACCCTAGCTAAGGTTTCCCGGACTTTGAAGTTCCACGAACAACTAGGAAGTGTGGAGTTAACTCTGGAGTTTGAAAACGGGTCTAAAAAGTTCCAGGGAGTCAAACCACTCCATGCAGTCATGATCAGTTTGCTGGAAGGAGAAACTGAGCTTAGTGCTGAGGAGATTGCAGAGTCCTTAGAAATATCAGAAGGCCAGGTGCGCAAAGAAATGTCTTTTTGGGAAAGCAGAGGAGTGGTTTCCAGAAAAAAATTAGGTGAAAAGCTAGTGTACTCAGCCGTGAAAACTATCATTTAATTTATGGATGAGGTTTAATAAATGGACAGAATTAATCCCGAAGACTTGTTGCCTGACTTTGAAACTTTTCTGGAAGGGATCAGCCAGCCTAGGTTCCAAGGACCTGTTCCTCAAAACCAGTTCTTCAAAGAACTGGTTTTATTTGAGAAGATGATTGAACAAAAGAGCTTTTTGGAAAGATGGTCTCCTTCAGAAATTTTCGAAAATGTTTTTAAAGACGAAAAAAGCCCTGTGTGTTCCTCCGAAGAAAGGAAAGCCAAGATCCAGCGGTTTCTAGAGAAAAGAAAGCGGAGGAAGTTCCAGAAAATCATATCTTATTCTTCTAGAAAGAAACTAGCTGACTCAAGAATTAGAGTTAAAGGAAGGTTTGTCTCCAAAAGCCAAGAAAGCTTACTTCTGATCAATCTAAGTTAATTTTATTTTTCAGTTCTGTACTCTTTATTCTGGAAGGTTTTTCCCATTAAGTACTCTTTGTTGAAGTCAGAGTCTACCAGCATTGACTTATCTACTTTCCTAAAGTTGGTGATTCTTTGTTGCTCCATGATCCTGGCTTTTTTCTGGCACTTAAGGGCTTTTTCTTCTCCGCAGCCCCAAATTTCTATGCTCATTATGTTTAAGTTGACCATTCTCCTTTGGTCCTTGCACAAAAATCCCTCTTCGAATGTGNTATCGTGACTGCAAACGTAAGAGTTGGACTCTATTTCAGTGTCTAGCCAGAGTCTTGCTCTGTTNGGAGTCCTTCCTCCAAANCCCAGTCCAGCTGGGTACTTCTGGCTTCCAGTGATTTTTGAATTTAAGTAAACAAAGTTCCCTCCTCCTTCACCCTGAGCTCTGAAAGCCTTAAATTTTTCTGTGAAACTAAACAGAAAAGTGTCCATACTTCCTCCGTACTCAGCATTGTCCTTGAGCTCGTCTCCAATGTAAGCCCCTATTATTGAGTCTTCAGCTAGTCTAAGTAGTAATATCATAGGTCCAGGGTAACCGTAAATGCCCGAAACAAGTCTGTTAAGACTTAACCCGTCTTTTGTGGACAAGTACAAGCAATGAAGCTCCTGCCCCATGGAGGGACAACTTATGTATAGAGCAGGCAAAGTAAGTGATATAAGTTTATCACCGTGTTCTATAACAGGCATGCTTGGCAAAGTGCCTCCGAACAGCTTTTTCCTCAAAAAGTTAGGAAAAGCATGTTCTAGAACAGGGAACTGGGAGTGGTAAAAAGCCTGGAGTTGAGCTAAAGTTCTGACGTTAGGCTTCAGTAGACTCAAAAGCGAAGGGTCTGCCTGCACCATAGCTAAGGACAGCTTTCCTAGAGTCTCAGCAAAATCGCAGCTTGTGGCAGTGACTCCTTCTACTATTGAGAGTCTTTCTAGTTCCAAAAGGGTTTCGCTGCCTGCTTTGCAGTGTCCATAGATTAAAAGCTCCAAAGCTTTTAAGAAGCCTTTAAAGTCAGTTTGGTCTTTCATTCTCCTGTTCAGAAAGCCCATCATTTGTGTGTGGAGTTCTTCTGCCCCCCTCACTCCAAATAGTTTCTCTGGAAACTGCGAGTTTTCAAACAACCTGCTGAAGTGCTCCTTTAAAATGTGTACTTGGTTTTCAGAGAAAAAGGTGTCTTTAGGTAGCTCTTGTGAAGAATTGCATCCCATTTTAGTAAGTATTAGTTATTTTTAATTCTTTATGGTTAAAACTTTCTGATAATTTGGCTCTGTTCCATTTTAGTTTTGCACAAACTAAGCTTCTTCTCCTTCCCGTATTAAGACGTTGGACTCGGCAGCAACTCCACAGAACTCTAGCCTAAGCAATTTGTCACAGGTTCCAAATAACAGACATTATTTGAATTATAAGTAACTTACTAGACGCTGACATTTGATAACTTATAAATTAAATGTTCCTATCCAGCCAAAGAAGACCTCCTTCTTCTGTGAATCGGCCTAACAACGGAAGTCGGGGACTGCCATCAGCCGCACTTTCAGGCACTTCTCTTTCAAGACCGCGTGCCACCCGTCCTAATCGCCCTAACAGACCCCCTACTGCCTCTACTGCATACTCTGATAACCCTTCAAGCACTGACGAAGAAATAACTATTCATGTGTGTGACGAAGCTAAACGCGTGAACAAAGACTTCAAGTGTTCAAAAAGTATTTTAATGAACCGAATGAAGTACTTCGAAAGCCATCTTCAAAATTGCCAAGCGGTCGAAGACTTAGAAATCAGTGTGCACTGCGACGTTGACATATTCGACTGGCTGATGCAGTATATAAACGGAGAAGAAAGACCTAGACTTGAAGTAGCTAAAGTGATTTCTATACTAATATCTAGTGAGTTTTTACAGATGGAAGACCTTGTCCTGGAGTGTCTTGAGTTTGTAAAGGACAACCTCGAACGGGTAGTTATGCTGCCACTAGATATGAACTGCCTCAATAACAACCTTGTCAAAAAACTCGGAGAGATGGTTACTGCTGAAAGCCTTGAACAAGTCAAGGACCCTAAAGACAGACTACTAAGTCGCTTGTACATGAAAAAGTTCGAAGAACTCCTTTCTGAGGATGCCAAAGACTTAAACCGCTGTGTTTACTGCAACAAGTTGTTCACTACTAGTCAGCACGAGTGGATGGTATGTGAAAAAGCCAGGATTTTTATAGACTTCCATGGCAACGTGATTGCTGAGCATGTTGCAGACAGAAATTGGGACATCAACAAGTTCCTTATGTACGTAAAACAGCAAGGACTTACTTGGCGCGAAATTTACTGGAAGCTTTGGGGAAGACTGGTTTCTTTTAACTGCGTGTCATGTGGCAGTGAGTTCGTAGGTGCAGAACTAGGCCATTGCAGTTACCACCCCCAAGAGCCCAGGTTCCCGCATGGACGTAACACAGGCTACTACCAGTGCTGCGAGCAAAAAGCAGTTAGATTCGACACTTCTATTCAGAAGAAAGGTTGCAGTGCTCGGAACCACGTGCCTAAAAACGACCAACTGCACTCCCGCGAGTACGACTTACTAATCAAGAAGTTTTCGATCCTAGAAGAACCTTTTGGCAGCAAAGCAGAGGGCAAAATGTCACTACAGAAGATACTCGACACCTACGTAAGGAACGAAGACGACGACTTTGAGTCTGAAGACGAAGAAAGCGAAGTCGAAGAAGTCAAAGAAGAAGAAAAAAAAACCAAAAACAGAACCAAAAGCCGAACCAAAAAACACGAAATGAACCCTAAAAAACAACGTGTATGGAAACTGGACAACTTGCGACTCAAAGACCTCAACTCCATGAAAGAACTCACAAACAACCTTACTCGAATGCGGAGAAGGAAAAACATGAAGTCCAAAGCTAAAAAGAAGTAATATATGGTAATGTAACTTGATTAAAATAAATGTCAAGCTTATTGTCTATGGCAGAAATTGAAATTTTAGACCGGCAAATCAATGACTTAATGGACTGCAAACCTTTAGCTGAAAATGAAATTAAAAACTTATGTGATAAAGCAAGGGAAATACTTTCTGAAGAAGGAAACGTCCAGGAAGTAAAGTGCCCTGTTACAGTATGTGGAGACATACACGGGCAATTCCACGACTTAATGGAACTGTTTAGGATAGGTGGCTACCTTCCTGACACTAACTATCTCTTCATGGGTGACTACGTCGACAGAGGCTACTACTCAGTCGAGTGTGCGACACTGCTTGTGTGTTTGAAAGTTAGATTCAAAGACCGAATTACAATTACCCGCGGCAACCACGAATCCCGACAAATCACTCAAGTCTACGGCTTTTATGACGAGTGCATCCGCAAGTACGGCTCAGCTTCAGTCTGGAAGTATTTCACAGACTTGTTCGACTACTTGCCACTGACAGCTCTAGTTGAAAACAAAATCTTTTGTCTTCACGGAGGTTTGTCGCCTTCTATAGACACCCTGGACCACGTGCGGCAACTTGACAGAGTCCAAGAAGTGCCCCACGAAGGGGCTATGTGTGACTTGTTGTGGTCAGACCCAGACGACAGGGCCGGCTGGGGAATTTCCCCGCGAGGTGCAGGTTACACTTTTGGGCAAGACATTTCAGAGCAGTTCAACCACACCAACGGACTTGTGTTGATCTCAAGAGCTCATCAGTTAGTTATGGAAGGGTACAACTGGTGCCACGAAAAGAAAGTTGTAACTATATTTTCTGCACCTAACTACTGTTATAGATGTGGCAACCAAGCAGGAATTATGGAACTTGACGAGCACATGAACCAGAACTTCTTGCAGTTCGACCCTGCTCCTAGACGCGGAGAACCCCACATTGCAAAAAGGACTCCAGATTACTTTTTATAACTCATGCTTTTTCTTTACTACAAAATCAAAGACTTCTTGTTTTTTGGAGTCGTCTAAGTTAGGAGACTCAATCAAGTCAGGGTTAGGCTGTCCGCTGCACTCTATTTGTTCTGTGATTTGGTCCTTTAGAGACTCAAATTCTTCGTGAGTGATTTCGAGTTTGCTGCAGAGTTCGCTTTCTTCGGAATGTTTGGCTTGCGAAACTACGTTGTTCCTTTCTTCTTGGCCTAGCTTGTGCATAAAGGGTTCTTTAAGAATTACGTCGTAGTCACGGGACCTGGACTTTTTTTCTTTGATGAAGTTTCTAAACTCCTCTTCAGTTTTAATGCCTTTGTTTTTGGCTTCTCTGAGTTCCTGGAGTTTGAGTTTGATTATGTACTCTTTAATGAGTCCTTCACAAAGGTCCTGGTGCTTTTCAGGAGCTAGCAGTCGGGCAAAGGGCTTCATGGCTTGGTAGATGTTTCTTTCGATAGGGTTGTTTTTGAACCTTTTTTCGTTTTGGAGTTCTTGAGGCCATCTGTCGATTACGAAGTTTTTGCGTTCTTCCCTTTCGTCGAGGACTTTGTTGTAGACTTCGAGTTGCCTAAGTTTTATTTTGGTGTCTTCTTCCCTGTCGTCGTCGTAGAACTCCAGGTCTGCTAGGTACATTTCAATGTCGTTTTCGTACTCTACTTCAAAGTCTTTTCTAAGCGGCATGTACCCTGCAAACTCAGTAAGGGGGTGCTTCTCGACTTCTGGAGTTTTTTCAGGCGTCACTACAGTTTCCTGGACCATCTCCATAAACTCTGATGTGTTGTCTACTTCTGAAACTATTATTCTGCCTAACTCGTCTTGTTTGCTTAGGGTTTCGAGTTTACTTAGGTCGTCTGGACTCTTGCCTAAGTACACTTGTTTGTAGTGCTTCTCGCAGTCCCAAGCTGACTTGTGTTCGCCTATTAGTTCAGCTATGGGTCCCCAGTTTCCGTAGCCGAACTTAAGTAGTCCTTCTAGGAGCATGATTTCTTCTTTGGCTGTCCAGTCTGATATGAACAGCGGGAACTTCTGAGGGTCTATCACATAGTAAGAGTGACTTTTGTAGTGTTCGCCCTTTTCAAGCCCGCTGCAGTAACACGGAATGCAAACAAAGAAATTGGTGCATTCTGCGCACTGGATGTAAGTGCACCTCGTAATGTCTTTCAAGCAAAACTCACAGCTGATCTGCTGAAGTCCTCCTTTGCGTTTCTAAGTAAAGCTTACTAGTTTTTTCAGAATAGACTTGTAGGACTGTTCCGGGTGTTCCATTTAACTTTAAGNCTTAATTACCCTGGATCTCTTTCGAAACAATTCCTGAAATCAAACTGAACGACTTGATCAGGTTTGTGTTTCTGTCTATTAAAGAGTATTGGCTCATACCAACCAGCACCATGCTAAAAAGGCCTCCTAAGCCAACTTCGCAGATGTTTCTTCCTAAAACTTCTTCAGCTATTGTGGGCCGCAGCACACAGTTCCCCTCCATACCCAATCTCCCTGCACTGTTGTCTCCCCACATAAACAAGTCTCCGTCACTCGTAACGATTGCACTGTGTGCATCTCCTGCGTAAATAAACCTGATTTGGACGTTCTCTTCACCAAAGACTCCTTTGGTAGGGATCTCTTCTGGCAAGTAACACCTAGCAGACTCTACTCCGCACTGGCCCTCTGAGTTGTCTCCAAACGAGTAAACTTTCCCAAACTTATCAAGCACAACACAGTGCCTTGCACCTGCTGCACAGTCTAAAACTTCTTTTTCCACTGTGCTAACGAGTACAGGAATTGAGGAGTACCTTTTTTTGAAACCTAGTCCTAGTTCTCCGTAAGTGTTGTCTCCTATTGAAAACAGCTTCCCTTTCACTGTAACAAACAAAGCAAACATCTTGCCTATAGCAACTTTCTTAACAGAGTCTCCTTCTAAGTCGAAGTGCACTTCTTTAGGTCTGCGCTGCCTCATGCCGTTAAACCACTCCCCCCAAATCAAAACTTTCCCTGACTCCATAAGGATACAAGATCTCATGTGCCCTGCAAAAACAGCTTTGGGCACTTCAGAAGAGTGCTCTTCTGGCAGAAGCACTTGTGTAGGCACAAATCTGTGAGTCTTGTCTAAGAACCCACAAGGCAGTTCATGTCCTACAGCAAGCACGCTTTTTTTCCCAGTAGTTTTATGTTCTACAAGCAGCAGACCGTGGTGGCTTCCACAAGCCACATCCAGCACCTCATGGTTATCGATGCTAAAGGAGTTGAGTCTTAGGTTCTGTGGAGTTTCTTCAGTGACTCCTTCCTGAGGTTTTTCAAGGTTCTTAATAGGCAGTTGGGGATTTCGAGCGCACTGCCCGTACTCATTGTTTCCTGCCACTAATAAATTGTTATCCTGTGTTAGGAGCATAAAGTGTTCTGCACCACAAGCTAGCTTTTTAATTCCGGACTTCAGCATACCGAAAGGAATTCTCCGACGATTCAGAAAAGGAGGAGTCACTCCGTAGCAAAACACTATAAAAGGAGAGTCCTGCTTTTTGAAACTCTTGGTTTCTTTAGGAAGGATTCTAGTGCTTTCGTCTATGCCAATCTCCTTGTTCCTGTCTCCTAAACACCACATTAATAAACTATATGCTCAGAAAAGTAGTTGCTAGGAAGTTTTCTGAAGATACTTTAATTCACCTTTACTCTAACAACATCCGAGCTAGTTTAACTCAAGCACGCAACATTACACAAGAAGTTAAGAACCGCTGCGAGATACAAGACTTTTCGCTGATCAAAGAAGTCCACACTGCTTTTACTGCTTCGCTGTTAATGTCTTCTTTTCTCAAAGGTCAAGAAAGGGTTAAGATTTGTTCTGAGCACAACAAACTTAGCTTCGGGCTGCCTTATAGCTGTGCTATTTATGCCGAAAAGTGGGACGAGTTCAATATAAGGGGATTCGGAAAAAAGAATGAACTAGAAAATTACTCAAACTCAGGAAACTTTTTAGTGGGCAAAACACTAGCTGGCGCTACAAGTGAGTACCAGTCTATTTTGGGCTTTGAAGACTCACAACTGGGGCTCACTGACTCAGACTTGGACAACTACTTCCAAAAAAGCGAACAAATACCAACTAAAGTGTATATTTCAGGAGAGTATTCTCAAGAGTTCCCTGCTTTGGGACTTATAATCCAAGCACTTCCAGGCACAGAAAACGACTACATCCTGGAAACTTTTGAAAAAATACTCCAAAAGCAAGCTTTCAAGGACTTGCATCACTCGGAGTTAGACGAAACGAACTTCCAAGCTTTGTTCGAAGACCTGAAAGAAGAATTCGGCTACAGAAAACTCAATTACACCTACAAATGCAACTGCACCAAACAACTAGTTTCCAAGTTTTTAGAAAAACTTCCAACGGAAACTTTGGTTTCTATGAAATCTGAGCCGATCCAACTTATAGCCTGCAATCACTGCAACTACCAGTACGAGTTCACTCCAGACGAAATAGACAAAATGATCACTAATGAGTTTATTAAGTATCCTTTTTAGCGGTAATTACTTCTCTTGGTTTTATATTCATCGTAAAGCTGTTGGAACTGAGGAGTCTTGTCCAGAGCTATAACGACCTTGTTGCGAGAACTACTTCCTTCTTGCACTGAAGAGGTTTGGAAAGACTGCATAGTAGCATAGCCCAAAGATACCAGTTTTTCTGCAGCTTGGACAGCTGGGGCCATAGCGTTGGACATTCCGTGGATTTCACACCTTCCATCGCGTTCGAGAGTTTCAGTGGCAATGGCTATAAAAGCCCCAATAGGTTTTTTAAGACTCACTCTAATTTCTCCTGAAGACGCCATTAAAACTAGTAATACATTATGATTACGACCTAAGATTTAACTTATTAGAGGTAGAGTCAAACTTCCTAGTGAACTCTGAGTAAGCTTTAGGAAGGGCAGCTTGCTTTGTTTGGGGTTGGGGAGGAATAGCTGGTGGTCTCTCCACAGGAGGAGGGGCTACGAAGTGACTGTCCACTGTCTTATGAGGAGGGACCTTATTGATGAAACCCAGTTCGTATGATGTCCTAAACTCCCTTGAAACAAAGTTGTCTAGGTTGGGGCCGTGGCCAAACACAAGTGTTTTGTCGACTCCTGTTCTGCGGGTGGTTTGCAGGTCAAAAGCTGCAGGGTCCTTAGCTTCTTGTTGAGCATTGTGAAGTGAACTCCTTTTTGAAAAGGAAGCTTTTGAAGTAGTTACAAAATCTGTTTTGGGCTTTTGCTTTTCTGCTAAGTCCAAACCAAACCTTTCTTCCACCCAGTTTCCTTCCAAGACTCCGAACTTGTACCTGCGTGAACTAGTGTTGTCAACGCCTTTCATAACTGTTTATTATTATCTGATGCTTGTGCTAAGTAGGGGAATTCTTGATTCGACTTTTTGGTTGCAGAAGCAAACTGAACTGTAGTGCTTTACACAGTCAGTACAAAGAAGGTGCGAGCATGGAAGCAGTATCCAGTCTTGCTCTCCTTCGCCACAAGCTTTGCATCTTGAAAGTACTTTGAGTTTTTTAACTTCTCCTTCAGTCCTTTTGAGTTTGATTTTGGTTTCTTCTACTTCTAAGTTCTTTTTATTCAACTGTTCTCTGAGTTGCTGAACCCTCCTGGCTGGGTCATCTTTATTTTCTTCAAGTTGGTGTTGGACTTGGGGTTGGATTCTAGGTGCGTCTTTGGTTTCTCCTATGTTAGAAGGATGGTACTTCATTTCGTTCTCAGTGTGAGAAAAGGTGCATTCTTCTTTTCTGCTACAATCGTCGGGGTTCTTCCATTCTCCGCGTTTGTAAACATTGTAACAAGGCCCGGAAGAGTACTTGACTTTTTTGGGGTCCCTTCTTCTCTCTAGTTGGTTGTGGTACTTAGGACAGAGTCTTTGGCTGCATAGGGCATCATCGCATTGATAAATCTTGTAGACTTTTGGGTCTATTTCAGGTTCAGGTTGAGTTCTGGAAATTATTTCACAGATTTCTTGAGTTGTAAGATTAGGGTTTTCTTCGATGATTCTGTTTATTTGTTGCTTAGAGTGCTCTTGGAATATTTCGTAAATCTGTGAACAATCTATTCTATCCATCATATAAATGTCACTCACAGTAAAAGGTGTTCACGGAGAACTAGTGACTGTTCGGTATACCGAAGATCCTCAAAAGTTGTTGTCTTGGTACTCAGAGGTTTCAAAAGTCCCTTTTGAGTTTTGCAGAATGACTCAGTGTTCCAAACCTGTAAGGCAAGTAGCAAAAAACACTAATGTGGTGGTTTCACTCAGAATTAACGGCGGAAAGGGCGGGTTCGGGTCACTTTTAAGAGGTCAAGGAATGTTTGCGCGAGTGGACAACTTTGAAGCTTGTCGGGATCTCCAAGGCAGACGAATCAGACACGTGAACGACGAAGTCAGACTCCAAAGGTGGCGGGAAACCAAAGAAGAACCTAAAGAAACCATTGCACCTACTCCCAAAGCCCCCAGGAAAACTGACCCTGAGTACAAAAAAGCTGTAAAAGAAGGAGTCTCAAGAATCAAAAGTGCAGTAGCTGTAGGAATGAAAAGGTGGGCTGAAACCAACCTTCAAGTGCCTCAAAAAAAACCTAAGGCTGAGTAATGATTTATAAATTAGTGAATTAAGAAGTAGAGAACTATAAATACCTGAAATATTTATAAGATTCTTTTTTAGGCTATTTGAGTTTCTAACTTCATACTAACTAGCCACCAGATATGTAATGGTGGTCTTTCTTGGATCGTTTTGAAAATGCCACGAAAGAGATTTGATTGTGCTGAGAGTAAGCACTTTGGTAGGGCTCAAGTTTCCTTAGCATTGGTATAGAGTCACCTGCTTTAATTTATACTGGTTAAGAATTAGATAATGGGCTGTTTCTTGCTATGGCTCTTCTAGCGCGGCAACTTTGCTTGCATGAAAAAATAAGTAAGGTGATAAAAAAAAGAGCATTTGGAATAATTATGATATAAATTTTAGCTGGGTTGTCTGGGCCAAAAACTGAGTACAAAATGGTAAAAAGCGCAAAGGAGCTCATCCCAATGCAAAGGATAAAAAATATTCGCCAAGCCCGTCGACGAATATCTAAGTATCTCTCTAGCTCCATACCCGATTCATATGGAGGATTCGAGTAACCCCCTGTCTGAATATCCCGTCCATATGGAGGATAAGGATTCGAGTAACCTCCTGTCTGCATACCCGGTCCATATGGAGGATAAGGATTCGAGTAACCCCCTGGCTGCATACCACGTCCATAAGCACTGTGGGGATCATTATAAGGCAGCATTTTTTGTAAACCATTGTTTTAAGAGTTAAGTAAAAAAAGTTTCTTCCAGCTTTTTTCATTTGCTTGAGTTCTATTTCAGGTTGTAAATTTGCTCCATTATCTGATAATTCAGGATAAATCAGCGTTTGAAATAAGTCTCCTTTCCATTTATGTTGCGGAAGAATTAGAGCTTAGTTAGCTGTAGATAGTAGAGAACTCTAAAGAAACAGCAAGTTTAATTGTTACTCGAAGTCCTCTACTGCTCAGTGTGTTCCCGTTCCTTGCTAAAATCGCTTCTAGGGCGTGCGAGTAAATTGCTTTGTTATGATTGGCTGCTTTCGTCCCTAAGAAAAGAAGAACACACGCTAAGATAAATAAAACAGAAATTATAACTGGATAGTATGGTATGCCGGCTAGCGACATCACAGGAATAATGATAAACAAGAGCATGAAGATAAGAAATGAAGCAGTGCTCATCCACCTACTCTTCAAGCCTTCTAAATTCCCCATTTGGCTAGAAATTGAATCTAAGTATTCCTGAAGTTCGCCTTTTGATATCAAGGCTGATATTGGCGAACTCTGGTACCCGTAAAGTTTGTATTGGAAATTTGTCTTTTTGAAGACTAGCTTAAAAAAGCTTGGCTTTGCATAGCAACCTTGCAAAACGGCTTGACGGTAGTTGGAGTTACTTGATCCGTAGAGATCGCGAGGACTTGAGTGAACTACTGGCATACGCGGCTCATATCCGAGATGAGGATTTGAGTAACCCCCTGGCTGCATCCCCGGTTCATATGCAGGATGAGGATTTGAGTAACCCCCTGGCTGCATCCCCGGTTCATATGCAGGATAAGGATTTGAGTAACCCCCTGGCTGCATCCCCGGCTCATAACCACCGTAAGGATTATTATAAGGTTGAGCCAGCATAGGTGCAGACTTCTCTCCCTGCATTTATATATAATTAAACTTGGCGAAGAAATTATATACAAGGAGTTGTCTTTTTAAATATGGATCCAAACACCCCTGATAAGATGCTTGGGAAGGTAAGAGTTAAAAGCGAACTGATGAGTAGCAAAAAATGCGAGTACTTTAAAATAATTATCAGAGACACTCAACACGGAGAAACACTTGGAACCTTCTTTGGGACTGAGGCTCACAAGTACTTTGGCCTAATTCAACCTAACCAAACTTACCTTTTCTCAAACTTTAAAACCCAGCCAGTAAAAGACCCGCGTTTCAAGTGCGTAAACAGCAACTACGAAATTATTTTTAAAGCTAACTCCGAGATCTCAGAATGCCAAGCAGAAATTACCACGGAACCTGAACTCAAAAGTTTTTCAGAACTAAGTCCAGAAACCTTTGTGGACTTTGAAGCCTACGTAGTAGGTTTAAAAGAGTACCCCCAAAACATACAAGTCCAGCTTGCAAATAGCAATCAAGTCAAAAGTGTTTCAGTTCCCAAAAGCCACGCCTTTATTCAACAAATATACCGAGCTAAAGAAAACTCAAGTATTCTAGTTTGCCAAAACTTAGAGTTTAAAGGACAAAACTTTTCAGCTAAATTTGGGTCGCAGTTCTATACTACAGCACCTAAACCACCTAAATTCCTGACTCTAGGAGAACTAACTCAGAGCCCAGATAAATTTTGCAAAGTCTTAGCAAATGTAGGCAACCTTTACTCTTCTAGCGAAGATATTTCAGAAGAAGAACTAGTCAAGTCAAAAAAAGACAAAATGCTCTACAAAGGATGCGCTACTTGCAAAAAGAAGTTCGAAAAAGAGCGCTGCCTCAAGTGCTTGAGCTCCAAGTCCAAAGTGTTTTTCAAGGCCAAAATCCAACTTGTTGACCCTACAGGCAGTGCCAAAGTAACAGCCTTTGACAGTGCCAGAGAGGTTTTTGGGTGCACTGCAGAAGACCTGGATGCTATGGATCCTCAAAGTTTCTTAGATTTTGTCTACGAAGTTAGCTTTTCGCAGTTCGAATTCTCGATTGAAGTAGAAAACACTCAGCAATACGGAAAGCAATTTAAACTTAAAAGTGCCCGAAAAGCAGACCCGGGTGCCGCTGCAAGGTTTATGCTTAGTCAGATAGAGGCCTACATGGGTAAACTTAGTTAAATTTAGATTTCTGATCTCAGAATAACCATCTTAGCCAATACAAATGTTTTCCGACAAAAAGATCCTAGTACTGGGCAAGTTTGCAGGACTCACTGCAGCTTCAACCCAAAAAATCAAAGAAAAAACAGAGGAAAACCAAGGAAAAACCGACGTGTGGGACCCCAACATGGAATTTCAAAACAAATACACCCACATCATTGTGCCTCCGCATTCAACGCCAGAAACAATCCAAAAGAAACTAGGAGTGGAAAACCTAGAACAAGTCAAAGCAACCTTTGTAACTCCAGACTGGGTTCACACTTCGCTTTCAAAAGGAGAACCTCAGAGTGAAAGTCTTTACGTGTGGAGTCGGTCTCCTCACCAAAAAGAAAACATGGCCACTTCTAAAAGAGGGAAAACTTCCACTAGCACACAGAACCTTCCTATGCAAGGAACCTCTAAAGGACGTGGTAACCTCAACAAACACCTTACAGATCAGTTTGAAAAACTAGAGAAGCACTACAGGTCCAAAGGAGAAACTGGAAGAGCTATAGGCTACAACAATATTGTTCGCACTATTAAAACTCTACCCTTCACAGTCACTAGTGCTGACCAAATCCGTAACATAGAAGGAATCGGCCAGAAAACTCTGCAAAAAGTAGAAGAAATTCTTAAATCTGGGGAACTTTCAAGGGTAGAAGAACTTGAAAGCGACACAGACCTTATGGAAATCGAAGAACTCACTCAAGTTCACGGGATTGGCTCAGCCAAAGCTAAAGAACTCCACAAAAAAGGAATTCACTCCTTACACCAACTCAAAGACTACTCAAGGAAGCACCCAGCTGAGTTCACTCAAACCCAACAAATGGCTATTGGCCTTGTAGAAGACTTCCAACAAAAAATTCCAAGAGAAGAAACTGAGCAAATAGCACAACTAATCAAAAAGCACACTCACCAACTAGACCCACAAGCCCATGTAGAAACTGGGGGGTCTTA
>PR_CR_10_Liq_1_inCRDRAFT_1000083_pt1 | contig 49152 bp, 36 predicted proteins | sample PRCRCaboRojoPR_3_FD_10241 | JGI IMG/M metagenome (IMG submission 10241) | reverse complement strand
ACTATACTTGAAAAAAAAAACCAACTCATAGAAGTATGTAAAAAGCATCCAAACCTAAAGGTGTTTCCTAAAGTAGTAGTTGGGGAGAACTTAGCTTCTTCTGTAAGTCTATCTTTGATGTGTACTGGAATAGGAGGTTTGGTTCCCAACACTGTTTTGTCAGAGCTGCCTTCAAGCCCGAGTTTTGAAGAAATCATTGACTTTGTGAGTCTTTTGAAGTCTCTGTGTGTGCAGTCCAAAACAGTAGTAGTGACTAAAGAAATCTGTTTGTTTCCAGCCAACGAAGTCCAAAGTGGCTACATAGACATTTGGTGGATCATCCACGACGGAGGACTCTTGCTTTACATCAGTTACTTACTAAGTCAACACCGCATGTGGAGGAACTGCAAAAAGCGTGTTTTTGTTGTGGGGGAAGAGATTGCTAACAAAGAAGAACTGGAGAAAAAAGTTGCTAGTTTCTTTACAGAGCACTTAAGGTTCAACGTAGAAATTAGAGTCCTAGAAATGGAAGACGAAGCTATAAATCCCTACACACAAGACTGGACTTACAAAGTGCGCAACAGAAGAAAACTAGAGCAGGAACTTGACCCTAAGAAAAAAACCTTCCAAAGTGTAATAGACCAGGGAGTTTACTCTCCCGAGTCCATGAAAAGGCGCTTTACAAACCCTGAAGGACCTAAAACCACTGCAGAGTACGACATTACTTACAACATGTTTTCAAAACTCAACCAAACAATAAAGAACTACTCCAAAGACTCAAGTTTAGTCCTCATCACTCTGCCTGAACCCTCCAAAGCAATGGAACCTGACCAGTTCAAGGCTTACTACGACTTCATATACGTTCTTTCCAACGGACTGAAACGAGTTATGATGCTCCACGGAACAGACACTGACCTTATATCCCCTCCATGAATTAACTTACTTTCATATAAACAATAAAAATCATGAGCAAAACCATAAGTGCAATCACACCGAACATAATAGCTTTGTTTGCAATGGCCCTTTTAGTCATGGTAGTAATGAGTTTGTTGCTTCTGGACAAGTTGTCAGCAATGTCTCGGTTATTGTAACTAGCTCGTTCAAGTTGCTCACGCTGGCCTTGGAGGTTTTTCATGGTTTCAATTGCAACTCCTTCAGCTTCAAGTGCTGTTCTTTTGCCTTGTTCGAGTTTTGCGTGTTGTTCCATAGCCATCATGTTAGTGTTCAGTAGTCTCTCCCGGTACTCTCCTGAAAGACCCTGTCTAGGACTTACGTTGTCTAGTCGAGCTCCCATAAGAGTTTCCTTGGACTTTTGCTCAGCGTAGGTAGTTTCTTCGCGTCTGAAGGAGCGTTTGGCCTGTTCAAAGTCTTCGCGGTACTTCCTGACTTGTTGTTTGAGGTGGGTGGAGGAGCTTGCCTGCATCATTGAAACCTCTATTTCCATTTGTCGCAGCTACTTAGAAATTACGCATTTTTCGGCTTCTCTGATTTCGTTAGCTCCTTCGTTAAGAGCTAGCTCCTTAAGTTCTCTGCTTTGCGTGGTGAAGGCTTGGGTCTTTTTTTGGATGTTATTAAGGTATTTGCAGAAGTCTTCTTGGAAGCTTTGGTACATTTCAGACATTTTTTGTTTAAGTTTTCCAAAGACTTACATAAATGCCAAAACCATTGAAGTCTTTTGATTCCACTACTAAAGTTTTTGAAAGACTCCAAACCCAAAAAGGGTTTCGTTCAAGGTATTCTGACTTGCCTAGTGCTTGGGAAGTTTCAGAGTCCCTGGGTTCAAGTAGGAATTGCTATCAAGAAATGCTAAGGCAAGAGATCTTCAATCCTCAGTTTTGCAGAGAGTACAAGTCCATCAGTGCCCTTCCCAAAAAGCCTTATAAAATAATAGACACTCCTGGGTTGAAGGATGATTTCTATTCGAATTTATTCGAGTGGAACAAAGACGGACTTCTGGGAGTGGCTCTTAACAAGTGCATATACATTTGGGACTCGTCCTCAGAGGACGTTAAACTAGTCAGTGCTCCTTTTTACTCTTCGTTTGCAGCTATCAAGTGGAAGAACTCCGACTCTAAAATAGCTCTTTCTTTAAAGTCAGGTTCAATTCTTTTGTTTGACCTGGAAACCCAAAAAGTCACTCAGAAGTTAAAAGGCCACAAAACTAAGCCAGGGTGTTTATCCTGGAACCAAAACCTTCTTACGTCAGGTTCACTGGACGGGTACATTCTGCACCACGACGTTCGGAGTCCAAGTTGCTTTTTGACCACTAAAGGACACACTAAAGGAGTTTGCAGTTTAGACTGGGACCCCTCAGGAAGGTACTGTGCTTCAGGAAGCACAGACAACTCTGTAAAGATATGGAGCTTAGACACAAAAGAACCCCTTTGCACTCTTAAAACAAACTGCACAGGAGTAAGAACTTTAGTTTGGTCGCCTTACTCAGACAGGTACTTATGCACTGGAAGTCCAGACAGAAAAATATGTGTGTGGAACACTCTTTTGGAGGAAATTGTCACAGAAAGTACAACAGAGTCTCAAGTTTGCTGTTTGTTGTTTTCGAGGAACTCTAAAGAGTTGATTTCGGGACACGGAAACCCTGGAAACGAGGTATGTGTTTGGGAGTTTCCAAGTTTGTCTTTAAAAGGAACACTTAAAAGTCACTTTAAAAAAGTCCTTTACGCTGACCTTTCGCCTGACGAAACAGATGTGGTGACTGTGTCTGCAGACCAAAGCATGCACTTTTGGAACTTGTTCAAGAAACAGAAAAGTCCCCAAAGCCAATTAGGCTTTTTAAAAGAACTACGTTAAATAATGTACAAAGTTTTTGAGTGTTGTTTAAAAATGGACTACAAAACTAGATCCCAAAGGCGCCAAGAAAAGTTCCAACAAATAGACCTTAAAGAACTTGCTGAAAAAAGACATGCCTTTGCTGTTGAATTGAGAAGACAAAAACGCGAACTCAGGGTTAAAAAGCGCAGGGCACAAATGTCAAGCAACCAAATGAACTTGTTGGACAGACAAGAACTCTTTGAAGTGCCACTTGTGCTCAAACAAAACAACCCACAACTAAACAACTCAGAGCTTTCTTTGTCTGAAAAACTAAGCATCCTCAAAGATATGCTTGCAGTGTCCCCTCCAGAAATCAAAAGTGGAGTGTTGGATACACTTTTGTGCTTTATTGAAGCAAACACAAATTCTCTTAAATGCTTTGTCCAAGCAAACTTAGTTCCCGTTATAAGGGAGACTGCTGAGAAAACACAAGACCCAGAAGTCAGGCTTTTATGCTTTGCAATGCTGGCTAATGTATTTACTTTGCCAAGGGATGAGATCTTAGAAATATATGATGTTTCATATATTCGGCTACTGCAAAGTGGCATTAAGGACTCTAAGACTTTTTCTTATGCCATACTAGGTTTGGCTAACTTAGGACATGACTCTTCTAAATTCAGAAGAGACCAAATTAACTCAGGAGTACTACAGGAACTCATTGAGTTCATGGAACAAGTCACTGAGGAAGAAGCTTTTGAAAACCTTGGTTTCTTTTTGTTTGTGCTTTTAAGAGAAGCAGAAGTACTCCCTCTTGACTCTATACACCAAATGCTCCAGTGGATTAAAGTTCTTATATCTGCAAACAACGATCAACTCACAAAAGATTGCTTGTACTCCCTTAAACTACTTACAAGCTTTGAAGAGGCTCACATTACTTTAGTGATCGACAACAACTTAGACAAAGTTGCTTTGGGCTACCTTAAGTCCCAAGACCTAGAAACTTTAAGGACCTCTATTTGTGTACTAGGCAACATAATGGGAGGAACGGACAAACAAACACAAATTATGCTTGAAAACGGAGTACTTGACAAACTAATGCCTCTAGTGAACCATCCTGACAGAAATATCAGAACTAAAGTGTTTTGGGCACTAAGCAACTTAACCGCAGGAACTAAAACCCAGATAAAGAAATTCGTTAACCACGGAATTCTGAAACTGTGCATAGAAGGACTTGTGGACCAAGACTTGAAAGTTAGGAAAGAATGTGCCTACATGGTAGTTAACTTGTTGAAAGAAGGACTGCCTAAAGACAAAATGAAGTTGCTGGAAGTAGGGGTTATGGACAAACTGCGCACTGCAATGGATGAAGTAGACAGCAGTTACATGAAAGATGTTTTAGACATAGGATTTCGACTCTTAGTTGCTGGGTTGGAGGATGCTGAGAGGTCAGAGAGTTTGCAAAACAAAGCAAAAGACACTTTTGAGGAGTCTGGGTGTTTGGCTAAACTAGAAAGTATAATTGACTCTTGCAGCAACTCTTCAGTGTTTGACCTTGCCATGACAATTTACGTTGAGTTCTTTAGTGAATTCCCTGAAACTTCTTCTAAGCAACTGCTGAATGCTACCCAAGGAGAATTTGTATTTACTTAATTATAATTCTTCCATCAATTTGTCCATTTGAGTTGGCAGTAATTAATCAGACTAATAATAAATACTTCTTAAGTAAAATATAATATTTAATGAAAGTCTTTGGAATCGTTCTATTGATCGCAAGTGTAATTACAGAAAACACAAGTACCCAACTAAACTTCCACAAACCTACCTGTGAAAAGCATTCAAGTGATGTGCTTAAAATAATAGGCCGGGATGCTGCATTGGAAGAACTGCATTCTGTTAGTAGGTTTTATAAGTCAGGGCTTCAAAAAGAATCTAAAACTAGTCCGAGTTTTTCAGGTAACCAAAGCACCAAAGAAATACTACTGACTCAGTACTTAGATTTTGGAATCATAACTGAAGAAACACCCCTAACTCTAAGCATATATGCTTCCAACAACAAGTCACACCCAGTCGAAGTCACTGCAACAAAGAACTGCTCATATACTACTTTCACCCAAACACTAAACAGAATTCCTCCCAAAACACCCAACTTTGAAATAGGGAAGCTGACTTTTAGTCCTGAAGAACAGGGCATCTTCAGGGGCAATTTCAGTTTGCAATTAGGAGCCTTTCACTTCAGCATTCCTTTCAGTGCAAAAGTTGTATATAATTTGTTTCCAGTATCCAAAGTTTCTTTTTTCCCAAAAGGCCCCCCAAAACAAGAAGTCACTATTAAAAATAACTTTGACCAAACTCTGCAGCTCCTCCAACTTGAAGATCATTCAGTAGAAGGCCAGATCCTACAAAGTCAAATTCCTCCAAATTCAAAAGGTTCTGTTTTGTTGTTCAGCCCTCTTAGATTCGAAGAAACTTACACACATTACTGCCCAGTTAGAACTAACCTAGGAATTATATACATCGAGTTCGAAGTATGGAATGGAGAAGTAGACTGCTATATCGATGGAAGAAAATGTAGGAAAAAAGAAGACTTGGGAAAAGTGGTTCTGGGCAGTGACTTGTATGTACATATTACTCTTTCCAACCCTTCTAAGAACGACCTGCACATTGACATGATAGACTATCAGGGCTCTTTAGGAGTGCAAGTTTCAGAGTACCTTCCTGTTTTGTTCACTAAATCCCAACTCCACCTGCATGTGAACTTAAAGGCTGTTCCAGAGTCAAGTGCAAAGATCTTTTTAGTTACTAACCTTACTACTTGGAGTCTTCAACTAGTTTACCAACCACTTTCAGGAACAGTGCTTTTAGATAACACCAACTTTGAAGTGTTGCCTGAAAAGCCTTTTAAAGTCAAAGCTTCAAGCACTTATCCAGTTCCAGTAACTGTGCATGGAATTCAGTTGAAAAATCCTCTTTTTAAAGGCAAACTCTTAACCACCTACTTGCTTCCTTACCAAACTGCTGAGTTTATATCGCTAGAAATCCTAACTCCCCTTGCTATTTCCAAACTCCCACAAAAGTCAGTTACTTGCAAAGAACTCAAAAGCTTAAGCGAAAACAACACCCAAACCATAACTTCAGAAATTTACATGGACACTGATGTAGGAGTTATATCGGCACACATTGAAACCAAGTTGTCTCCTCCACCTATGTCGCCCGAGAAAGTAAACTTTGGCACCCTAGAAGCTTACCAACGCCTAGAAAAAACCATACCTGTCCATAATCCTACAGGTCAGCAACTTATTTTTAGTGTGCACTTGGCAACTTTCGAAGTTTCTAAAAGAACTTGCACCAAAGAAGAAGACCCCATAATTAAAAAACTCACTTATGCAACACCTCCTCCCTACCGAGAAACAACTAACCCTTCGCTGTTAGAAAAACTAGCTTTTTGGAACTCTAACAAAGTTTACTTGCCTGACTCTTTAAGGTCTAGTCGAGAACAACTAGGATTCTTTTTAAAAGACACCCAAGAACACACCCTAAGTCCAGGGGAGTCAGTAAATATTCCAGTAATTTTCCAGCCCTCTTTTTCAGGTTCTTTTGCTGCTAAAGTCCTTATAAGGTCTAACTTAGCGCCTTTGCAAGCGATTGAAGTGTACGGAAACTCTATTCTTCCTGATTTAGAACTAAGTTCCCCTCTAAGGTTTGATGTAACTTTAGACGAAATGAAAAACCAAACTGCATTCCACAGGGAGTTTTTCTTCCACAACAAAGGAGACCAAAAAATCCAAATAAAGGGAATTTGGCTGCAGCAAGGAGTTTGCCATCTAAAAGGAGTTTTTCTTAAAAATTGCGGCAAAAAGATTGAAATAGAAAGGGGAAAAGGATTTTATATAAAGCTGAGCTATGTCCCAGACTTCATAACTCTTTTAGAAGAAGTGGACATTTGGGTTTATTTTGAAACTCACATAAAGCCTTTGCCATTAAAAGTAACGCTTCCATTACAACAATACAAAAAAATGCAAAACTTTGCAAAAGAAGCAAACTCAGAAGTCCTTGTAGTAAGCTTTTTAGCTTCTGTGTTAATTATATTGATTTTTGTTCTTCGAAAAGCGAAGTTCCAATGCAAACCTAAGTTCTTAAGTTCGGAAGAAATCAAGCAAAAAAGGTTCGACTGGGATAAGACTTCTTACCAAGCACCTTTGTTTATCCAAAACTTCAAACTGACTGAGGAGTCCCTTCACTCCCCCAGCCCAGTTAAGCCTATGAGGGCTTCTTTGATGATTCAAACATCAAAGCCCAAAGAAGACCCATTCAAAGCTAAAAACGAACCTTTGTCATCAGATCAGGTTTTTTTGTATAGATCACCTTCTTCAGGAAAACTCAGAAAGTCCTTAAGTCTTAACTCAGAAGTATCGGACGAAACCGTAGCAAGCCAATCTGTGGACAAGAAAACTCAAGAAGACTGGGAGCAGGACAGCTGCGCCAGCGATATTTTCATTGACGCTTATAAAACCCAGAACGCTTTGTTCAGTGGGCCTTTCTTNGNGAGTGAAAGTTTGGTTGATGATTTTTTTTAAGANATAACTGTACTAATTAATATTTTACATACTCTAGGCTAATAATGCTAATATTATTACTTGCAGTCGGTGCTAGTGCATGGAGTTACGCCCAGGGAGGCGAAGACTGGCCAGAAACCTGCAAAACTGGGAACGAACAGTCTCCAATTGATATTGACACAGGAGATACATCGGACCTAGGAAGTGACTACTTCATGAAAGTTTACTACTACGGAAAAACAGCTTCCCGCACTGTAGCCAACGACGGAAACGTCATTTACATAGAAGGAGACTTTGGCTACATAACTGTGGAAGACAAAGACGAAAATGAACGGAAGTTCCTTACAAACAAAATTGAGTTCCACATGCCTAGCGAACACTTTTTTGACGGGTACCCCAGCAAAATGGAAATGCAGATCTTCCACACAATTGACGACTCAGACTTTACGGTGGACTTCCCCAAAAAAGCAGTGGTTTCAGTCATGATCCGGCCTGGAGACCCCAGTTACTTCATGGATTCGATAGAAGTGTCTAACTTGCCTACCAGCAACCAAAACAACACCTTGCCCAGTGACTCCAACGTGAATTTGCTTGCTATAGTTGACCCTGACGACAAGTACTTTTTTTACTTTGGGTCTATGAACAAACCTGACTGTGAAGAAAACGTGCTGTGGTATGTGTTTGAAACTGAACAGTGGGTGAGCTTTGAACAAATGAAGAACTTCGAAAACCTCTTGGTTTTGGACTCGAGTGACCCAGATTCAACAGGTAACGTTCGAAGCATCCAAAGCTTGAATGGTAGGACTGTGTATTACTCAAGTGGTTTGTGCCTGGGCCTCTCTGTTATGTTTTTAATTCTTTCAATTTAGTTAAAGATATTGAATTTAATATCAGTTAAATGCCTGCAAAGCGAAAAGACGACAAAAAGCAAGAAGAAGAAGTAGACCTTGCAAGTCTTCCAGAGTGGAGTCGGCTTTGCATAAGTATCCAGTGGCACCCTTTTGTAGCCGAACTAGAAACTCACTTTCCTACTTCTCCTTTCACAGTCATTACTCGCCAAGACCTTGTCACTCATGCCCGGGAAAAAGGCTTTTACGTACCAGACTCCAGCGAAAGCCAAATTTCAGCCTTCCAGCTTGCAAAGTCTTACAAAGACAAAGTTTTTTGGCTAGATGTGCAGGGACGCAAAGCCAAAAAGGAACTCCTTTCAAGAATTGAAGCCGCTCAAAAGCTAAAAGCTGAAAACGAAGAAAAAGGACTCGCACCACCCGAAATTGAAACACTGGACGAAACCTGTGCAGATGCTATGTACTTGGTAAAGGACTACCCCTCCACTCAAGAGGAAGCTGATGCACTCATTGAACAAAATGAAACTGTTCACTTTTGCATTTACGTAAGAAATAGCAGTTCTGAACTTAAACAGAAAATTGAAGAAATCTGGAGTGAGTACCAAAGTAAACTCGAAAACCAAGAAGAAGCAGAGGAACCTGTAATCCCTCCTGATTACCCTGACCTTTGGAGGCACTTACAAAACTCTAGTTGGAAGTCCCCTAAAAACAGTTTGTTGCGCCAGTTCACTCCTTTTGTACTTGAGTACTCTGAAGAAGTCGAGGAAGAACAAACTACTGAAAGAGGATTTATCAGAAGAGGAAGCAACATAGGAGAAAGCAACATTGCAAGAAGTACTTCGCCAGAAGAAACTACTAAAAGGACAGAAGAAGCTCTTAGGCTGGTCCGCAAGTTAAAAGAACCTGAAGACAAAAAGAAAGAGGAAGCCAAAAAGAAAGCCAAAAAAGAAGAAATCCAAGAAGAAGAAGTTCAAGAAGTTCCACTTGAACACAGTGAAATGTTTTGTGCCAAACTTCTTGAAATGGTTTTGGTTATCTCTGAAAACTTCAGGAAGTACTTTGAATGGGAAAAAAACACAAAGGTAAATCCGCTGTATCCTTTAGAAACCACCCAAGAAGAAACTCCTCAAGAAGACACTGAACAAAGACCAGCCTCAAAGTTGTCAGCTACCAGAGAGGAACTAGCACTTAACTTAGAACCTAAGATTTCAAGTGTGGATGACACTTCTAGGGTTTGGAACTTCGCAGAATACTACCATTGGCTTACAAGTCCATTTGAAAAATATGTTTCGGCAGAGTACATACTAGCCTGCATGATTAAGAACTTTGTGTCTGACTCTGTCTCGAGCGAAATAGAAGTTACTGAGTACGTAGACCAGCAAGACAGCGTTCAGAAAAACATTGCAGGAGCCAAACTAAAAAACCAATTACAGAGTTTGCAGAACAAGTTTCTAAGCAACCAGACTGTTCCAGGAATCAACAGAACCCTTATGCCGCCCGTTCCACAGAAGTCAGAGCAGCTGCGTGCTGCTGAAAAGTGCGAAATTTACCCCTTTTCAAATCTTTCAATTGAGGAAACAGAAAGGGCGCTTTCAATAACCTTTTTTGAAGAAGCTCTTAGAGAAGTTTGTCCCTGGTTAAACTGGGATTTTTCCGACCGTGAGTACTCAGAAAGGCTATCTACGGCTATTTTAAAACAGGTTGTATCTAAAGAACTTTTATTCCAACCTGAAGTGTGTGCAAAATACAACCCCAGAAATGACTGTTTGTACCTGGGAGTCTACCATGGGTATGGATTTGAAAGAACCAGTCAACGTGAGTGGAGGGGGGAGTGGAAAGTAAAGCCTAACTTGCAACAGTGGTACGCTTACTTCAAAGAAGAAGGAATGCCCAATGAGTTCCTAGACGTAGACGAAGGCAAAGTAGGACCTCTTCTGCAAAGAGAACAACTACTGCTGCCTAATGACGGAAGTGTAATGAAGATGATAGAGTATGCAGTTGGGCCCAGAATACCTGACGAAAGAGAACGCGAAAAACTCTATACTAGCAAGTTCAAACCTATAGTTATGAAGGACTCAGCCATAATGGGAGTGCGGCCAAGTGAGTACTTGCATGAGTTCTGGGCTTACTTCCAAGACCGTTCTAGAGTTAGTGTAGAAATGAACAACTTAGGGTGCTCTTACACCCATACTCTTCCTCTAGGACTCAGTGTGAAGTTTTTGAGTTCTGGAGAAATCTACCAACAACTCACTCCTTCCCGCATGCAAGAAAGACTCCAAACTCTGCAAAAAGAATCACTCCAGGAAACCGGACGGGCCATAACCTCCCAAGGAACTATAATAAGATACCTCAAAGACAGAACCCAACTGTTGTTTTCAAATGGAAATGTAAGTGAAAACTCAGAAGGCCAGTGGATCACAACCAACAATAAAGGACTTAGAAGACTGAAAAGCAAAGACCAAGAAAAAGAAATCGAACCCCTTCCTTGTTGTCTTTTAACTGACCCAGAAACTTTAACTTCTGTTATCAAACGAGAAGACAATGTAACTATAATTACTTACTCCGACAACTCTAGAGTCGTAGAGCACCTAGACGGAAGCAAAGTTTACACCAACTCTGACTTCTCTGAAACTCTAATAGAGTCTCCAGGCTACGCACCAGTAAGAATTTTTAATGACCAGAGCTACGAAGTCTACTTGCCTGACGAAGGATTAGTTAGGGGTTTCCAAGAAAGCAACCAGTGGGTGTTTGAAATGAAAGGCATTGACCAAAAGGTTCTGAAAGTAAAGAGCGAAGGGGAAGTAAGCATACTTTCTGGTGAAGAAAAAAGAAGACTGCAGGAAAGCAACAAGGACCCAGAACAAACTATTGCAGCAAAAGGCCACGGAGTTTACACTGCAGAACTTACTCAGGGTAAAATCTGGACTCAAGACAACGAAGGGAACTACTTTGAAATGAACTCTAGAGGCTTGTACAAGAAAAACCTGGCTCCACTCCAAGAAGGAGAACCTGAGCTTCCAAAACAGTTTGCAACTCCTCGGTTATTTATTATTTCTAACGACAACGAAGCAACTGAACTGCTTTCTCAGTTCCAAGTAGACTCTTTTACTTCTACAATTTCCACAGCTTCAGAGTGCCACTACTTCGAAGAAGCAAACATTAAGTACCACACTTACTTAACTCCAGTCAAAACCACCATTCTTGAAAAAGGACACTTGCCCAACTCGCCTTTACTGTTTTACAGCTACCCCAAAGTACTTGAGTACTTGCAAACACCCCAGAAGTTCCCTGAAGACTCCTCTGTTTCTTACTACCTCCATAGAACTTTTCTGCAGTACCCTGTTTTTTCGGAGGATAAAAGAGAAACTTTCCAAAAGGACTTAGAAAACTACTATGCTTGGAAAAATGAACAAAAAATTGAACTTGGAGTGCTTGACTCTAGAGACCCAGAAACTCAAGCCAGGGACTTTAAGCTTAAAACGCAAATACTCCACTTTAGAAAGCAGTGCTTAAACCTTAAAGACCTTACTTCCAGTCAAATCAAAGAAAAAGCTTTGTCAAAGTTCCTTGAAGAAAAGGCTTCAGCCGAAACCAACCGCACCTTAACTCAAAGCGAATCAGAAACTGAAACTAAAACGATCCAAAAGAAAAAGTCAGAAGTGCATAAACAAGAAAGAACCCACCTAGGAAAAGACTCAAGTTCTAAAACTCGGAAAATCAAACTAAGCCAAAACTTCGTAGAACCAGGCTTCACTAACTACTTTGAATCAGAAGAAGGTATTCAGTACCTAAGAGATAATCCTCCCCCAGACCCCCCAATGGAAAGCAAAGACAACACCTTGCCAGAGGTCAACCCTAACGAACTCTCTGACTCAGAAAACGAGCACTTCGAAGCAATGAGGAGCAGTTTAAGAGGCATGAGGTCCTCAGTCCAAGCAGAGTCTACAAAAGAGCAAGAAAAGTCTGACAATCCTTATGTAGCTTTGGTTCCAGAGTCACAAACCAAAGGAAAGGACAAACCCCGAGAAGTCTACCTCAAACCTGTGACTACTCCTAGCTGCTTTACTGAAGTCGAAAAACTCCAAATTCTCAAAGAACAAGCCGAAAAAGACGCTGCAGATGAGTATGTTTTGCTAAAGTCCAAAAACTTCGATGTGTACGGAAACCCCAGAACCGAACAGCCTTCCGTAACCTCTATTAAAACTTCCAACCCCAACGTAGTACCTAACGAAAAGCACATACTGGTGGAGTCAGCTACTGACAGAAGAGTAAGAACTATTTCCCAGTCCAACAGGTTCCACTCCAAGGCCCCTAGTGTCGAGTCTATGCGCAAAGAAGGCACCCATAATGTTTTGTACAAAGCCCTTCTTAAAAAACAGAACTACAAAGAAATGATTGAAACCCAAAACATGATGATTTCTGCCTACACTTCAGACCCCCTGAAAAGGTCCCTTCTGCTAATGCCTGCTAGTATCCGCTTTGGCGTGCTAAAAGTAGGCGAACACTACCAAATGAGTTTAGTTGTTAAAAACGAAGACTCCCAACTAATGCGGTTCACTATTCGGCAGTCACCTAACAAAAACGTTAAGGTAGTTTTTAAGCCTTCTCCTGTTGCCTCTGGAATGACTTGCAAGCTCAATGTAGAACTAAACGCAAGCGAAACTCAAAGAGTAGACACTGAATTCGAAATAGTAACTCGCACTGAGATTTACAAGGTACCTGTACTCGCCAACATTGCTAGCGAAAGAGAGTTTGCCAGAGTGAACGAAGAGTCTATGAAGTTGCACGGAAGACCTGCTTTGAAGAGTTCAGTTAGAATCAAAGGAGCACCCCAGAGTTCGTTCCAACAAACTTCGGAGTGGGGAGAAACTACTTTGTCAGAAGCTAACTTGCCTAGTTTGCCCAAAGTGCGTTCTGACCATACACTTGACCCAGAAAGGTCACTTAAAGAAGTCCGTAACAGTAAACTCGCTTAAAAATAATACTAGTTCAGGTAAGTGTAGGCAGCTTTAGCAACTTTAAAGCTTCCACATACAACCAGTACTTGGTTTTCTTCTAAGTTGTCTAAAACTAGGGGCAGTAACTCTGTTTGCTTTCCAGTTAAGCCCAGTTTACTAGGAAACATTTCTCTGAACACTAAGCAAAGCTCTTCAGAGTCTGTAAGTCCTTCACAGCTGCACAAATGCACTTGTGCAGAACGTTCTCCAACAATCTTTAGTATGGAGTTTATGTCTTTTTTCTTCATAATTCCCACTAAACTTACAATCTCTAAAGAAGGAAAACGCAAAATAGTGTCTTCCATGAGTCTAGAGACCCCTGCTGGGTTGTGTCCTGAGTCCACTACTACCCTTTTTCCTTCTTTTTCTATCAACTGCATTCGGCACCTAGGGTTCTCTTCCAAGGCTTCTAGGGCTTCTTGAGGAATTCTTTCAGGCAAGTTTTCTATTGCAATTCTTGCAATTCGGGTGTTTTCTTCAAAAACTGTTTCATAGTTACTTGGTTTTTCAGCAACTACTAACAAGTTTTCTTCGTTTAAACTCTTTATGTATTCAAAGGGAGTGTTAGGACCTAGCACACACTTAACTCCGTTTTTGATGATTCCTGCTTTGTTTTGGGCAATCTCTTCAAGGGTGTTTCCTAGAAGCTCGCAGTGGTCAAACCCTACACTAGTTATGACTGACAAACAAGGAGTTACAATGTTAGTTGAGTCATAAGTTCCACCAACTCCAACTTCTACTACTCCAAAGTCTACTTCTTTTTCTTTGAAGTATAAAAAAGCCATTAAGGTAAGCACATCAAACCACCCTATGTCTTTTCTGTGCTTTTGTGCTAGATCTTTTAAGTAACTACACAGTCTAACAAAGTCCTCTTCGGGTATAGGCACTCCGTCTACAGTGATTCTTTCAGTGAAGCTAAGTATGTGTGGAGAAGAGTACAACCCAACCCTAAAACCTGCTTTTTTAAGAACGTTTGCAACCTTGAAAGACACAGAGCCCTTTCCGTTAGTTCCTGTTACATGCACAGTTCTAAAGGAATTCTGTGGGTTCCCAACAACCTCTGCCCAGAAAGAACAGCAGCTAACTCCTCCTGGACTCAGTCCCTCCATCCATGCTTCGCAGTCTCTCATCATTTAACTTATATTAAACTCTGGCGTACCTAGGTTTACTTAGTCGGGAAACCAGTTCTTTTTGACGAGCACTTATAATCCTTTCTTCTTTTCTTTGTTTGTAAACAAAAGCCCGAGTGTAAGTAGCCGAAAAAGGCCTGTAATTCCTAAGGTTAGCTTCGAACCTAGTTGACCTTTCGGAGTTGCTCATTGACTGGAACCCTCCACTGCAAGTAGTTATGTAACTGTCCCTGCCAGTACCGTTGCTGTGGTAGCGCACTATCCTGTGCGGAGTATTGGAGGCATTGGGAACTATGCACCTTTTTGGTCTCAAAGAAGACACTGGATATTCCTCCATCACCCGTTTGGCTGGAAAGAAACCTCCATTGTTCGTAGCAATGTAACTATCCCTTCCTGTGCCATCAATTTTATAGTGAAAGTTCTTGGGGACAACCTGGGCTGAGCTTAGTTTCATTTTAAATTACAGTTTTTCTGTGTACTAAAGAATTCTAATAACTGAAGTGTAAATGTGGGGAATAAATGAAATTTCTAGCATCCACTTTGCTGTTTGGTTCAGTATTCGGAGTCTTTGAGCTTGAAAACTACTCTTCTGAACAAGCTTGCCCTATTTACACATGCCAAGCTCCAAAAAACAACTTTCAAGACGATAGTGTTTGCTCGCAGTACGAAGGCAATGCTAAGCAAGGAGATGGAATCTACTACCTAAGAGAGTGCAAGAACAATACTGTTTGTGACTTTGCCAATAAAGTCAACAACGTTGCCAAGTGCGCACCTTCACAGCTAAAGGTCCCAAAAAAGCCAAATGGAGCTTCTTGCTACTACGATTACGACTGTAGTTCTGATTATTGCGACTCTGGGTACTGCAAGTTCAACAATAAAGAGAGAAATTGCGGAAGTAGTACTGAATGCAGCGTAGCCGACTACTGTGATTACAATGGCCAGTGTTCAGTTCTTTACAAACTAGGCGAAACAGGCTGTAGTAATTTCTTACAGTGCGAACCTGATACTTCTTGTCACATAGTGTCTAGGGCTCAGATACAAAAAAACGTATGCAAAAAGTACTTCAGTTTGCCTAATGGAGAAAAGCTTCTGAACTGTGACAAGGAAGGTAAGTACTTGTGCCAGTCAGGGTATTGCGATCCTGCTAGCAATGTTTGTGCAACAGCTCCCAAAATTATTGGGTCGTTCCCTATGAACTGCACAAAGGACAGCAAATTATGTAAGGCAGAAATTTCAGGAGGAGAAAAGATGAATGACTGTAGTTGTGGATGGAGAAGCGATGGATCTAAGTTCTGCGAACCTTTTGATGGAGACAAGCCTTATGTTCAGTTGAACAAATACTGGCAGCAGTGGTTCGATTCTGGAAAAGCCAAAAGCTGTTCTACCGATGCAAGGTTCAACTTAGACTGCATAAGAACATACAAACCAGACATTGCGGATTACATTGAGTACTATTCAGCTTATGCTGGAAACTTTGCAAAGTACTACAATGCAAGCGACTGTGTTATTGCTGTAATGTCACCTAGCTTCAATAAAGATATCCACGACAAAGACGACCACGACAATGACAACGACAACGACAACGACAATGACAACGATGGTGGCAATAATGACGACGGAGCTATGTCTTTGTCCATTCTAGCAAGCATCATCTTTATTCTTAACTAGATTCCTTAAATGGCCTAAAAATGCAAACAGAAAAAGAATTGAAATTTATTCTCCTTGGAGAAGGCAGTGTGGGAAAAACGTGTATAATGCTTAGATTGGCTGGAAAACCAATAAGACACACCCACATATACACTATAGGGATTGACGTTGAAAACCGCAAGTACAATTTTGATGGAAACAACTTCCACATAAAGATTTGGGACACTGCAGGTCAAGAAAAGTACAGAAACTCGTTGACCAGGGACATTTTCCACAGACTGCACGGTGCATTCCTAGTTTACGACGTTTCGAACAAAGAGTCATTTGAGAAAATTACACACTGGATGGAACTTATAAAGCGCGAAGCCAGCGAAAACACATCGGTCATTCTTGTGGCTAACAAAATTGACCTGGACTTCGAAGTTACTCGAGAAGAAGGCAAGGAACTTGCCCAGGAGTTCTGTGTGCCTTTTGTGGAGACCAGCGCGAAAACTCAAGAAAACATTGACTTTGCTTTGGAATTGCTACTTAAAACTACTGTAGAAAAAAACCCAGAATTAACTCGGCAAGAGTCTAGTCGCAGCATAAGACTCTCTGAAAAAACGGAACCTAAGAAGAGGTGCTGCTAATCATTACAATTCTTACATAAGTTTATCTCGAGAAGTGCTTTTCCTCAAAGTTTCAAGTTCTTCTAAAGCCGTGACTAAGTTATTTCTTTGGGTATCTTTCTTAAAAGTGTAGCCTACAAAATCCATGTCTTTTCTCTTTGTAGTGGCTGACTTTTCTGAGGGGTAAAAAGGCTCTGACTCTTCGAACTTGTCAAAGTTAGAAGTGTCGATTTCAGACTTGACTTCAGGCATGTAAGGAGCAGGCGTTTGTCTAAGGTTCTCCCAGTCAATGCCATCGAAGAACCGGTGGTTTTTTATTTCTTCAACTCCGTTGGCGCCTAGTCTTTCTTCAGGGTCCCTAAGTAGTTTCAAAACAAGATCAGTGGCTAAAGGACTTAAGTTTGCTTCCGTCGGAATTCTGAAAGTTTGTTTCCAGTGAATGATTTTCTGGCAAGTAACACTGGGGTCCTCTGAGTAGAAGCAAGGGTAGCCCACTAACATCTCAAAAAGAATCACTCCAACTGACCACCAGTCCACTGTTTCGTTGTAGCCTTCTTGTGAAAACACTTCTGGCGCAATGTAGTCTGGAGTACCTACAGTGCTGAAAGCCAGTTCCCTGTTTCTTTTAAAACTTGAGTAGTCTGTAGATACTGTAACTAAAGAAGGCGGCGGCAAGTTAGGGTCTTTTTGGAACCGCCTCAGCATGATGCTGCTAGGAACCACCTCTGCGAACTTGCAAAGACCGAAGTCAGAGAGTTTTATGTGGCCCGAAGCATCCAAAAGTACATTGTCGGGCTTCAGGTCTCTGTGAATGTAATTGAGTTTATGGGCAGAGTCTACAGCCATAATCATCTCAGCAGTGTAAAAGCGGGCTTCTTCCTCAGAAAGAATTTCCTTTTTCATAAGGAGTGTCATAAGGTCTCCTCCAGGCAAGTACTCCATGCACAGGTAGAGGTGTTCCAGGTCTTGGAAAGAATACTTCAATTCAACTATCCAGGGGTTATTAGCACTGGCTAGTACATCTCTTTCGGCCTTAACATGTTTCACTTGGTTTTTGCACTTCATTTCTGACTTCTTCATCTTCTTCATGGCAACAATTTCCCCAGTTTCTTTGACTCTGCAGAGTCTGACTTCGCCGTAAGCACCTTTGCCTATGATGCTAATAGAGTCAAAGTCTCTGACAGATATTTTTTGGCGAAGTCTCCGCATAATAGCAGCTTCTTGGTGCAGAACTTCTTGTTTGATAAGCTCTTGTTCTGTAGTAGACAGACTCATATCTTCCATTCTCTGTTTCAACTCTTCCCACTCTGAACGCTTTTTTTGTTCTTCTGCTTTAAGACGAGCGTACTTTTGTTCAATGTAGAACTTGGCACTCTCTGCTTTTTCCCGGGTGTCAGATGAGATTGTTTCAAGTGATGTTTCCATATTTTATTCAGGTTTAGATTTAACTAGTTAGAAACGAAGTAGTAAACTTTGAACTAGAGTTTGGGACATACTTATACTAAATTCCAAAATGGAAGCATGCAATCTACAGTTACTTTTAAATTTGATTTCTTTTTAAAGGCAACTTGGAAAGTTTTTTAACTGTAGTAACTAAAGTTCAACAAATAACTTCTCAAAAGTAATTTATAATGGAGAGTAAGGATTCAGAAAACCAATCAAAAGGCAACCTGACTGTCGAGAATCTAGATGATCAAGACAAAAAAATGCAAAAAAATTACCCTGCAACCGACCCTGGCCCACCTGAAGGCGCAAACCAGGAAAAAGTGGAAGAAGCGTTCCAAGAATACAGAACTAAGCACAGGGCAGGCTTTGACCCTTACAAGAAGGCAGACATTGAACTAGCTAAGAAGCACCGGGAAGCCAAACTGGTCCGAAAACTAGAAGGCTTCGACATGCACGACGGAGATGAAAGGTGCGAATGTTGTGGCTATCCCGTTTCAGCTCCAGAGTTCCCTATATGCGCGGATTTGTCTGAGCTAAATGAACTAGGTCCAGGGTTTCACATGTACTACATGAACCTTAAGTACCTAGGAGGGGTTTTTTTGGTTGGGTTTGTCCTTGCAGGTTTGGCTTGTTGGATTGACAACTTGTCGGCAGGTAACGGAGAAGAGTGGGAGGGCGAAGGAGACAGTTTCATAGTGAACTCCTCAGTAGGAGGTCAAGGAGTGCAGGAAGAAATAATGCCTGCTTGGCACTCAATTTTGAACATTGTGATGATATTTCTCGTTCTGATTTCTTACCATTTTTTAAGAAGGAGACTCAATTCCAAAGAAGAAGAAATTGACTTATCGATAACTACTCCTTCTGACTACACTGTGCACGTGAAAGGACTTCCGAAGCAAGTCACTGAAGAAGAAGTTAGGAAGTTCTTTGAAGAAAACGGAAGAAGCGACGGGAAGCAGGCCAAAGTGATCAAAGTCAACTTTCCTTACGACATTTCAGAGTACGTAGACATCAACAAGCAAGCAGAAGACATTAAAGAAAAAATCAAACTCATAAAGGACTACACTGAAGAACACAACGGAGAAAAACCCCAAGTTAAGTTTTGCTGTTGCTTCAAAAAAGACATGGAAGAAGTAGAGGAACTTGAAAAACAACTTGTAGAACTCAACGAAAAAATCAAAAAGTTCGACGAAGAAACTCAAGTTGGAGTGGGAAGGGACTTACTTGTTAAGCAAGCCTTTGTTACTTTCAATACCCAAGCTGACGCCAGGGCTGTAGAAGACCGGTTTGGCAAAGACATCATCAGAAGAACTTGGGACATTATTTTCAACGCTGTTTTTGGCTGCTTCAAGAAGAAGCATCAGTACTTTTTCAAGGGGCACCCGATCACTGCAAGTATTGCGCCTGAACCAAGTGACATCTTCTGGGAGAACTTAGGGTACCCCTTTAAGAAAAGGATCAAGTATGTTTTAAACACCTACTTAATGAGCTTTTTAGCTTTGGGTGCTTCTTTTGGAATGGTGTTTGGTTGTTCTCAGTGGCAAGACTCTATAAACGAAGACTACTACAGCACCCCTGAAGAAGAAAGGAACGAAGCTGAACGCTGGAATGTCACAATCAATTCCATATGGCCAGCTATTTTCATCACAATTATAAACTTTGCTTTGGCGCGTGGAATTAGGTACTTTTCTTCGTTTGAAAGGCACCACACTCTTACGGACTACAACTTTTCAGTGGCTTTTAAGCTTACTTGGGCCCAGTTCATAAACACAGGCATCATTGCCATAACAGTTAATGCAGACTGGGAGTCAAGGTGGTTTGCACCTGGAGGACTGGCAGTTGACGTTACTTACATTCTGCTGTCAAACGCAATAATCCAGCCACTTGCGTACTACTTAAGTCCTATGATGTGTCTTAAGAAAATCAGAATGAAACTAGCTGGAAGAAGCAAGTTCTTGAGTCAAGGAGATGCCAACGACTTGTTTGAAGGGCCCCAAGTAGACATGGCCCAGAGGTACGCTAATGTTATGAAAACTATGCTAGTTACTTTCTTTTATGCCCCTATCATTCCACTTGGGTTTTTAATATCTATAGTAGCAATAGCGCTTGAGTACTGGATGGACAAGTACTTACTACTAAGAAGACACTCTAGGCCAAACAGACTTAGTGGAGACCTTTCTATGTACATGACCAAAATCATTCCTTGGGGAGTTCTACTGTATGCCATTATGAACTTTGTTTACATGGACATTTTGAACCCAGATAATTCAGGCCCTGCTCTTGCCTGCTTGATTGTAGTTGTTGTGTACATTTTTATCCCAATTGAGCTTTTATTTGGGTGTTGCAAAAAGGTTGACGTAGACAAGTTTGAAAAGATGTACGAAGGCGAATTTTACGAAGACTCAGCTGTGCATTTTATTGACGACTACGACAGGGAAAACCCCATAACTAACAACGAAGGCTGGAAGTGGTACATTGAACTGCTTGAAAGGAAAAAAGTTGTTGAAGATGAAAAAATAAGCAATCTCAAGGAAATGTTTATGCCTAAGATGAATGGAAATAACGTTATTTCCCAGAACATACATAACTATGCTAACTCCAAGCCAAGCCTAGACTCTATGGCCAAAAAGGGCCTTGGTGGAGGCTTAATCGGAATGGCAAAGTCAAAAGCTCGGAACTTTATTCAAAAGCCTGCTATCCAAAATGCTACTTCGCAGCTCAAAAACATGATCGGTTCAACTTTTGGAGGCAAACCTAATTATTCCTCCTACTCAAACCCTATGAACCAGTATACTTTCCAAAGACCTATGCCCCAAGTAGTTCCTCAGTATCCCACGCATCACCCTCAGATGCATCCTCAGATGCAACCTACTCATTACCCCCAGATGCAACCTACTCATTACCCCCAGATGCAACCACCTACGCAGCACCATCAAATGTATCAACCTCAAATGCAAAACCCCCAAATGTATCACCCTCAGACGCATCAACCTCAAGTGCAGTATCCCCAGGTGCAGCAGCCATACCAAAACCCCTACTACCGGCCCTATTAACTAATTATTAGTGAAATAATGTCCTTAAGCAGTAATGAGTCTAGAGAATTCCCTTACAAACCGCCCCAGTCAGAGTCTGAGTACCCTCAGTTTTTCCACTCACTAATCAAAACGGATTTCCAAGACACAGACCAAGAAACCTTTAGAAGTTACGCTTCAATTCTAGAAAGCGCCGAAGAAAGAGCTGCTAGGTACATTTGCAGCCAGCACCAAGAACTCCAGAAGTTTTTGCACGTTTGCATTGTAAGGGCTGAATTTGAACTTCAGACTTTGTTTGAAAAGTACGTAATCAGGGACCTTAGGAACTTTATAAACCTAATTCCAACCTTTGTGTGGACTATGCACTCAAGCATCTCGAAAAGGTTTACTGAGCCGGTTCTAGTTCAGATTTACGAAACTCTGAGGTTTGACTACTCAAGCCAAATCAGTGAGCTACCCTTTTGCTTAGAACTCTTGGAAGTCACTAGTAAGCCTGCCACAATTCCTCAAAAAGAAATGATATTTCAGTTTTTATGGTCGCTTTACTTCTTGCACATCAACGAAACAAGTGCTCTGTCAAAGAAAACCTTTTTTTGCTTAGTGAGGGAAATGACAAGGGGACTAAAGACCCCTCCACTAGTAGTTAAAGAGGACTCGAGACTGGAAGAACAGGTAGGGATTCAGTCTTTGCTGTCTCCACAAGTCCTAAAACTTATTTTGTGTTGTGTAGTAAACATTCCGAACGAGTTTCAAGTTTTGAAAAAAGAAGCCATTGAACACATTAACTTCTACGCAACTCAAGAACTCCTAGCAGATGTTTTAATAGTTACGAACTACCTAAAAGAAAATTTTAACCTTTAAAGCTAAAATGGAAGAAACTTTACAGGAACAAACCCTTACAAGTCTGCTGCTGCAGAAAGAAAAAGAACTCCAAAACTTGGCTAAACAAAGAATAGGCCAGTTACAGGACCAGTTAGCAGTTAAAGACGAACACATTTCTAACCTTGAGTCACAAATAAGGCGCTTGCACGAAGATTTTGAATACAACTTAAAACTAGTTCAGGACCGGGACGAAGAAATTGCTGAACTGGAGTCCACTGTTAACGAAATGGCTGAAAACATCAAGGAAAAAGAACAAGAAGTTGCTGAGTGCAAAGCCAATGCAGCCACTTACAGGAACAGAGAAGACTCCTCCTTTGAAATGACTATCAGACAAAAAGAAGAAGAACTCCAAAAAGCCTACGAAACTATTCAGGAGCTGAACCAAAACTGCCAAAGCTCTCACTTAAGCTACATAACTAAGCTGGAAGCTGACTTAAAAGACTACAAGTCCCAAATCAAAGAACTTAACTCCCAAATTGATAAACAAAAAACCAAAACAAAAGAACAAGAACAAATCACCTACAAAAACAAAGCTTCTTACCAAGAAGAGATCAACAGGGCTTACGAACTAGTCAGGAAAAAAGACTTGTACATTGAAGAACTTGAACAACTAAACTATGACCAAAAAGAAAAGGAAGAAAACGAACTCAGTCATAAAGTTTACGTTCTCGAAAGAGAAAAACATAGCTTGAAGCAAGAAATCGAAAACTTAAGGTCTGCACACCAAGATGAAGTCAACTACTTAGAAAGTTTAAAAGCTAACTCCCAAGAAACCCTTGTTAAGAACCACAAGTCACAAATTGCTCGTTTGGAGTCCCAAATTAAAGATTTGTTGTCCGAAAATAAAGAAGCCCAGTCCCAAGTAGACTCGCTGCAGTCCCAAAACTTAAAACTCCAAACCCAGAACTCGATTCAAAACCAAAACTTAAGAAAGCAAGTAACTGAGTTGACTTCTAAGGTTGAACACCTTGAGTCTTCTTTAGGAATCTCAGAAAAGGAAAAAGAAACTCTTAGACAACAACTAGACCACTGGCGAGAACTCGCCCATAAACGCTCTGAAGAAGTAGCTGAGTCCAAACACACCCAACTCCACGCTGAAGAGTCCTACAAAAGCCTCCAAAAAGAAATAGAAGTGCTCAAAAGGACCTACGAAAGAGAAAAACAACTCTCCAAAGAAGAAACTGCAAGAGAAGTCCAAAGCCAAATGGAAAACAAACTCAGGAACCTCCAACTAGAAATAAACCGACTTAAAAGAGACACTCCTAAACCTGAGCCACCCCAGCCCCAGAAAGAAACCAAAGAGTACCAAGAAATCATGATGGAAATGGAACGCGCTAGGGACACCGTTTACACCCAAGAAAGAGAGATCAGACGTTTGCAGTCGTTAGTTGCAAACTTAAGAGAAGAAAAAGAACAAGCTGTGAAAGAAAAAGAAATGCTCAAAGAGTCTAACTTAAGACTCATGGCAGAAAAAGACCCCTACTCAACGAGGTTCGACAGCTTAGAAAACTGTATTTCGATGCTGAATACTGAAATTAAAGACTTTAAGTCCAAAACTCCTCCTTTAAGCCAAACCTTCCAGGAAAAAACAAACTCTAGACACGCAACGCCAAAAAGAAGAAGCAAAATCCAAGACTTAAAAACCCAGCTGGACAAAACTTTCGGAGGAGTTTGTAAAAGGTTTTCTTAAGATGATTTAAGTGGAGGCTTGGAGTAGAGTTCCTGAATAACTTGACTAAAGTGTTTATTGGCTTGGGGACGTTTGATCTTCTGGGTAGGAGTTAACAGTCCGTTTTCTTCACTAAAGGGTTCTTGTGAGAGTTGGAGCTGCAGGGGTTTTTCTAGAGAAGAAAGTTTGTAGTGGTCTGCTGTAGCCATCATTTCTTTCCAAACGTACTTCTTTGTTTCTTCAGAGTTGTAAAGTGCTTCTGTGTCTATGTTTGCAAAGTGCTTTTTCAAAGCACTCAGTTCTGGAACCACAATGGCAACAGTGTAGTTTTGGTTCGAGTGTCCTGTGACGAAGATTTGTTGTATGCTTTCACAAAGCAAGTATACGTTTTCGAGTTTTTCAGGCGCAACGTACTCTCCTTGGCTTAGTTTGAAGAAGTTCTTGATCCTATCCACTACCTTTATTCCTCCATCAGAGCACAAAACACACAAGTCGCCTGTTTTGAGCCAACCCTCACTGTCAAGGGTTTCTTCGTTATCTTGGTCCCGTTTGAAGTACTTAGTCATGCGAATGGGACCTCTGTACATTAGGTGTCTGCCTTCCATTTCTTCTAGTTCCTGTAGTTTTATCTCCACACTGGGAATGGGGTACCCTACGTGGCCTTTAGCCATTCTGGGTTTGTTTACGATGCTGCACACGCCCATACTTTCAGTTTGGCCATAACCTTCTAGAATAGGGGCAGAAAAGCAAGCCATTAAAAAGTTCAGAACTTCTTTGTCAATAGGCGCACTGCCAGTAGTCATCTTCTTAACCCTTCCTCCAAGTCCGTTTTTGATTTCTTTGAAAGCAAAACTGTCCAGAATGCTTACAAATTTGTTGTTTTTGAGTCCTTTTAGTTTCAACCAAAGACTCAACTTGAAAACAGCTCTTTTCAAAAAAGAAGCTGAGTTCACCTTTTTCCAAACCCCGTCGTAAATTCTGTTGAACAGTCTAGGAACTCCTGTGAAAACAGTAGGTTTAAGTAACTTAGCATCTTCCATCATCTCAGTAGTCACTCCGTGATAGAATCCTATTGAAGACCCGTTAAAAGTTAGTAAGTAAAAAGCCAACTTTTCGTAAACGTGTGCAAATGGAAGGAAAGACAAGTGCACGTCTTTTGGAGTAGTGCAAATTCCCAACGAAACAAGTCCTGCGATTTCAGCAAGCATGCTTTCATGCTTAATCATTACTCCTTTAGGAACTCCAGTTGTTCCAGAAGTGTAAGAAAACATGTAGTAGTCTTCTTTTGTAGGGAGATTGTCTTCTAAAAGGTTGTTTTTTCCTTTCTGGATCACTTCTGAGAACCCAAATAAAGAAATTCCTAAGTCTTTGGCTTTTTGGACACTCTCAGCTTCAGGAGTTTCGAACTGAATAACAAAACGCACACTAGGAGTTTTTTCTTTGAGGTTGAGAATTTTGGGACTAGTTTCTGTGTTGCAGCAAATAGTGGTCATTTGAGTCTCGTTAATGATGGTTTGGATGGCTTCTTCTCCCAAAGTTTCGTAAAGCGCAACTACTATTACGTTCTGTCGCATAGCTCCTAGTTCTGCGATTGCCCACTCTTCTCGGTTTTTAGAAAAGATGCCGATGAATTCGTACTGAGCACCCTCTTCCTTCAAAGGAGTGATCATTTGCATGTGCCTTACTCCGGAAGCGAACTCGTGGGATAACTCGTCTACTTCTGAGTACGTTTTCCATTTGTAATCGCCCCACTTTCCACCGCTGAGTGATTCACGCATGCCCAAGTAGTTCTTCTGGCCAAATAAAGCAACAGACTTTCTAAAGTGCTCGTAGAGTGTGGTTTTCCCCACTTGGATTTGCTTTATAAGTCCCCTTTCGGCTATTGGGTGTCTAAGCACTTTTCCATTGTCTTCGGAAATCAAAACCCGAGGGGCACTCATTTTATTATGGGCATTTCTTAAAACTTTTAAATTCGATTAATATATCCATTACAATTATGAAACACGCCTTTTTAAACTCAGAAAATATTGAGGATTACACTAAAACTCCAGCCCCCAAGTCTGTTAACAGACAAGCTCTCAAGCCTCTAGACTCTAACTGCACTCCAGCTACCCAGACCTCGCAGGAGTCAGCTGGATACTCCACACAGATCCACAGGTTCCTGCGCAGAACAGAGAACTCCCCAGTGCCAGACTACATGATTAACCAAAAAGAGCTTAGCGCCACTATGAGGAGTATCCTTATAGACTGGCTTGCTGCAGTTCACCAGAAATACAAGTTTGACTCTGAAACACTGTTTTTGTGTGTTCAAATACTTGACAGATACTTAAGCGAAGTTGAAGTTGCTAAAAGCGAGCTGCAACTAGTAGGAGGAGCAGCTTTGTTAATAGCTTCTAAGTACGAAGAGATTTACTGTTTAAGTGCAGGGTCAATTGCTTACCTTACAGACCAAGCTTACACAAAGTCAGAGGTTCTTTTAGCCGAAAGAACAATTTTGAAGCAACTCCAGTACAAACTTACTTCCCCTTCTTGTTTTAGGTTTTTCGAGAGATACAGATGCTTAGCAGACTTAAACGAAAAAGAAAGGTCCCTGGGTATGTATTTGTTGGAGCTTAGTTTGTTGGATTACAACATGCTTAAGTACAAAGCAAGTCTTGTTGCTGCTGGTGCACTTTACTTGTCCAGAAAAATCTTCAGCAACCTCAGTTGGTCTGAGTTTTTAATTAAAGAAACTGGATACACCACTTGTGAACTCAAAAACTGTGCTAAAGACTTGCTTGTCTTGTACCAAAAGTCTTCGACTGGCTCCTACACTTCGCTTTACAAAAAGTACTCCCAGATTGAAAATTTTAACGTAGCAAACACTAAGCTAACTTAATTTATTTAAAGAGTTACTTATGGAACTGAGGTTTGGAGTAGACTTCTTTAGAAGCTGTAATAAATGGTTGGTCAATTGACTTGTTAACTGACTCACTAGCTAAAGACTTGTTAACTAAGGACTCNCTAGCTAAAGACTTGTCAACTAAGGACTTATCCCTTTCTATTTTTTCAAGGACTTTCTGTTTAAGTGTCTTGACTGTTCCTTTGAGTTCATTTAACTTTAAGTCTTTAAGTATAGACTCTTCGTTTTTGGCTTTTATCTTTTTTTGTAGAGTTCTAATTTCAAGTTCCATAGCTTTGTTTTTAGACTCAGAGTCAGAAACGATTCTGTTTGCAGTAGTTTCTTCTGAAGAAATAGCTTTTTTGATAATTTGGACCTTCTTTTTGAGTTCTTCAACTTTAAGGTCTTCGTAGGTCTTGGACTGAGACCCTACTCTAGGGGGTCTTTTCCTGACTTCTGACTTGCTTTTGGCTTTTCTAATGTTTACTCCGATTTTCAGCATTTTTTCGTGGGTTTGTTTCCACTGGAGTTCTTCAAACTTCATTTGACTAAGTAGATGACGGTACTTTTCCTTGTAAGTTTTGATTTCTTGTTTTATTTTCAGAGACCTTTCCTTGTAAGTTTGCGAAGTGTCTATTCCTGAAATCACTCCTTCTTGGTTTTTGGCCACACTTCCTAGTGTTTTGCTTTCTTCTGAAACAGTTTTTAGCTGCTGCTTGAGAAACTTAACTTGATTTTGGAGGTCAACTATGTTTGTGTCTTCGTTAGTGAAGACTTCTATCTGCAGGTTGTGTCTTTCTTTTTTGAGTTTCTCAATGCGGCTGTATAAGGCTGAGAGTTCTTTGTCTTCAATTTCTTTGAAATTAGGTCTTTTGCTTTCTTTTTCTTGGAGTTTCCTTTTGTGAATGGCTTGGTTGAGGACTGTTTTAAGCGAGGTTAATTCTGACCTTAGTTTTTCATTTTGCTTTTTGAGTTCTTTGATGGCGAGTTTGGACTTGGAGTCTACTTCAGCAGAGTTCATTAAATATTTATTGCATCTTTAAATTTAAGTTTGAAATTAAATTATTGCTGCTTTTTAAACAATAGTTGTTTGGTTTTTTCTTGGAACTCTTGGAACTTCAAAGGAGTGTCTTCAACCTCACTTTCGTCAATTAAGTTTTCTTCCTCTAGGAACTCTTTTAGGTTTTCAGGCACTTTTTTTGTTTCTTTTTGGGAAATATTTTCTAGACTCACGTCAAACACACTCATTCCTTTTTCAGTTGCCAAGTGAGTGACTAAAGAGCTTAGGTAGTCTTCTAGTTCTCCTAAGTATTGCTCTATGTTTTGTTCGTTCACAGTAAAGCCTTCGTCTCTAGTTAGTTTTTTGTTGAAGTCAAGAGTAAACAAACACTCCTCGAACTCTTTAATCATTTCTTCCACTGGATCTTGGACTTCTGAGATTTCCTTTTTCAGGCCTGAAATTTCTTCTGTGAGTTTTTGTTCTTCAGCATTCAACTCTTCTACTTGGGAGCTTAGCTGAGAAGCTGCAATTAAGCTTTCGTTTTTTTCTTGTTCCATAATGTTTTTAAGCTTCTCGTAGTGGTCACAAAGGTACTGATACCTTTCTTCCAAGGAGTCTAGCTCGGTGTTAAGAGTGTTTACGTAGCTGTAAAGAGTGTAGTGTTGTTCTTCACTTTTGATGAAAGAAGTAACCATTTCTTCAATGTTGTCTATTCCAGTTGCTTCCCTGATTTGGTTAAAGGCGTCACTAAGCACTTTGATGTTTTTGTGGTACTGGTCCACAACTCTTTTGCGTTCTCTGCAAGCTGAAACCCATTTGTTGTAAAGAGCTTGGATTACAGAATGGGGATCTACATGGTCTTCACGTGCCCCAGGGATTTCAGTGCCTTTAAAAATGCTGTTCATTTCCTTAGCTGTGGAGTACTGTTTTTTCTTGTCTTCCTCAATAGCACTCTGCATAGCAGTGAACTGGGACTGGATTTGGTTGATGTCTTGTTCAGCTTTGTTTTTGAGTTTGAGCATTTTGAGTTTGTACTTTTCTTCAGCTTTAACGTAGTTTAAGTAGTTTTGGTGGGACTTCTCAGCTTCCAAAGACTTTTCTTTAAGTTCTTGTTCGATTCTTTCGAAGTTTTCTTTGTAAGCTTTTTTTTCGCGTCTCAAAACGTTGATTTTTTCGCGCAAGGCTTTGTTTTTCGTTTGGATGTCATTGAGTTTAACTACTTCTTTTTGAAGGTTGTTTTCAAAGGTCTTGATCCTTTGGTCAAGGCGTCTTTCTTCTTTGAAAGAAGGCAGTTTGGACTTTAGCTCGTCTTGTTTGTTCCGAACTTCGCTTGACATGCTGTGGACTTGTTCTTCAATGCTTGCATTGCGGCGTCTTTGCTGTTCTAGTTTGTGGGTGAAATCGTCTACTTCGCGTTGCAGTCTTATACTTTCGTTCTCTAGCAAGCGCGAACGGTCTTTGAGGTTTGAGTTTTCTGTCTTAGACATAACTGCTATTTTTATTAAACTATGAGAATGTCCAAGTTTATTCAGTTAAGCATTAATAAACAATGACAACAAAATACCGAGTCCCAGCTAATTGGACACAAACTCCCAAGTACAAAACAAGGACTCAAATGCTGGAGTCGAGAAAACTAGAGTTAAGGCCTGACCCTTCTTACGACTTAGACGGAGACGGCACTGTAGGGGGAGCTGACTATTTAATTGCTAAAAGGTTCGACTTGGATGGAGACGGTAAGCTAAATGAACAAGAAAAATCAAACGCACTCAAAGCTATTGAGGAGGGGTACGAAAGCAACTTTGTGTGGGGTTGTGAAAGTTCAGGAATCAACCGTTCTTTTAGAGTTATACAGAAAAGAGGAAAAACCATAGTGGACGAAGACTTCGGAAGGGTCAAAGAAACCTACCCTTTCAAAAACCAAGCCCCTGGAAGAACTGTGTCTCAAATCAAACAACAGAGACACCAAGAAGTCCAAGAAACAGGCTTGAAATTCCAAAAAAACCTAGACTACACTTTTCGACTTGAAGTTGGCCAAGAAGACTTAGTAGACACTGAACAGTACGTAAAGAACCCTCGTTACAAGTCCTTTTCTGAGAAAAAGTCGCAAGAACACCAAAAAGCCAGAGAAAAAGCAGGACTGTTAAGAAATGACTCCCAAAGTCCCCAAATTCCTTTAAACTTTGTAAGAAAACCCAAATACTCCACCAAAAGTGACATGCTCACCCAGAAAAACCAAGAACTCGTAAATTGTACTTAGGTCAAAGAAATCCAAGCAACAGCTAAGTTTTCTCGAAAAAACTCCTATGAAAGGCTTATGAGTAGAGAAAAAAACAAATACCAACCAAACTCCAACAACTTAACTGTAGAGGAAAAAAGGCAACTCCAGAAACAAAAAGACCTTGAAAAGTTCCAAAAAGTTTTTTCAAAAGAGTTCACAGGACTGCACGGAAAAGATCTTCCTAAGTTCTCTGAACACAAAAGGGAATACTGGTTAGCAGACAGGTCCCAGTCTTCTTTGCGACAAACTCTTCTTAACAAAAGAAACGTTGAAACTTCCTACTCTCCAGGCAAAGCTTCCAGTTTCTTGAGTTCTCCTCACAGCCAAAAAAACAGCTACCCTAGAAGCACTCTCAGCAACAACTCCAGGGCCCAAACTGACATTTACGGGTTTGGAAGTCACGCAAAGAACTCTAAGTGGACAACCTACATGTACAACTTTTTAGACACTAAAGGCCATAACTTCAGGAACCTTCCTATTTCTAAAGACCAGTCTGTTTCCAAAAAGGGAACTAAAAAACCAAAAGAACCCTCTGCAGTAAACACTCCAGCTGAAAACACCGCAAGAACTCTTCCAGTTGATAAAAAGCTAAGAACTAGTGGGTTTATTTAATTAATCGGTTTAAGAGTGGCGTCTCCAAGTGTTGTTTGTTTGTATGAAGTAAAATTGTCTTAGGTTGTCAAAAAGTAAATTTACTCTGATTTTTGCAGTGGGGAGTGCTTTGAAGTCTTCGCTGTACTGGTGGTAAGACTGATTAGACCTAAGAACTTCAAGTGACTGGCCAGCTATTTTGTTGAGTTCCGGAATTCCTAAAAAGCAGTAGGGGTGTCTGAAGTACCCTTGAGTCACTGTTTTGTAAGAAGGAGGTTCTGGAAGACTCCTGTCGAATTCCTTGACAAGAATAGCTCCTAAGTTCTCAAGGGCCTTTGCAGCAGTGCTTTCGAAGTTCCATTCCCAAGCATCTCCGCTAACTAAAACTACAATGTAGTTTGCATCGTAGCTTCCTAACTGCGACCCTAAAGCTAGTGAATCTTCTTTTTGTTCAAAAGTGTTGTAACTGGCACTGAAAACAACTTCTAAGTTTTGTCTGTGCAGCACTAAAACTTGTAAACCCTTGAGTGTTGAGGACTGATACAAGTAGTTATCATCAAGTTTTATGTAAGCAGGGAGTGNATTGCTGGCACTAGTTCCTTGCACTTCTAGTACTTTCCACTCTATACCAGAAGTACTTACTACTTTATAGGCACTCCAGTCTGACCACTCACAGTTCTCTGCTGAACTTCTAACTCTAAACCTGTAAACACTTAAACCTTCTAAGTCTACTTTAGTTGTTCTAAGTTTTCCTAAGTAAGCAGTTTCAAAGTCGAGCCAGTACTTATCTAAGTAAGCCTTACCTTCTTCCAAAACATCTAAAATTCTGCTTTGGTTGTTCCAGTCAATTTTAGAGATCTCAGTGCTTAGTTTCCAAGTCAAATAGTTAGGTGTTGCGTACTGGAGTTCGTAGTTAGTTACTTTGAAGCCAGAATTAGCAGGAACTGACCAGTATAAAACAACTGAATTAGCTCCTTTCACAACTTTAGTAAATTGAGGTTTGCTTTGCCATGTACAAGAAGCTAAGTTAAGATTACGTGGATATCTAGCTAAGCACAATGCTACACAAAGCAATATTATGTGCATTTATATTTTAATATGGAATACGTTCCGTTTTCGATTCTAAACCAATTTGAAAATCCAAACACAGAAGAAGGCATGCACAAGAACTCTTTCATTACCTCAAAAGTAAGCAGCTTGAACCAAAGAACCAAAACGGTCAACCCTGCACAGAGGAAACGAAAAATCTATACTGAACAAAAAAAGGCAGCTGAAAACAGACTTGTAAAGGAAATCGAACGCCAAAAAATAGTGTTTGACAGCGTAAATGTAGAAAAACCAAAGCCACCCCAGTACTACATAGACCAGGCTAGAAAAAAGTTCATGGACTCTAAAAATGCCTTTAAACCAAAACCCCAAAGTAGTTACTTCGGAAAACCCCTAACTCCGCTTCCCAAAGGACTAAGCATGAAGTCACGGGAAGAAGCTTTGTCTCCCTATAAAACCTACTCCCAAGGAGGCGGAAGGCCTTTTAGTCACTCCAAAGGAAGTTCTGACCTTAAGTCCTACTATCCCAGTTGGCTTATTTCACGTCAAGATTTTATAGAAGCTTACTACAAAATGGCAGATGAAAACGAAAAAGACATTGCTAGAATAGCTTCTTACCACCAGTCACAACGCACTGAAGACGACAAAAGAGCACTTTACAAGTGGGCTTTGAAATGCAAGTTTTTCAGTGGTATGCCGAAGCACTTTGTAAGGGCACTTAGCGAAAGACTCTTCAGACAAGACTTTAAGAAAGAAGAAAAGATTTACTCCAAAGGAGAAGAAGCTGAATGCATATGGTTGGTTTTTAAAGGATGCGTAGGAGTCTACAACGGAAGCAAAAAGGTAAGCCAGTTCACTGAAACAGACGTGTTTGGAGAAGCTTCTTTTAAAATAGCAGTGGAGCGGAAAGAAGATGCCTTTGCTGAAGTGCCTACAATTACCTTTTTGCTTAAAATACAGGACTACGACAGTATTTTGATCACTCTGAACAAAACTGAGAAAACCGAAAAAAGCAAGTTTTTGACTTCAATTAGGTTTTTCCAAAACTGGAGTTTGTTGAAGATCCAAAGAATAAGTAACTTTTTAATTGAAACTCAGTTTTCAAAAGGAGAGGTTATTTACGATAAGGAAGAAGAGTCTAACTCGTTTTACATCTTAAAGTCAGGAAAGGTAGAAGTGCAGGCGTACATTGAAGTTAAACAAGAAAACAGGTGGCCTACTGGAACTCAAAAGTGGAAACTCAGACAAATCAAAAGAAAGCACATAATTACTCTGAAAAACATTGAGCCCGGAGACTTCTTTGGAGACTCTGAAATGGTTAACTCCAACACCCTTCCAGAAATCCACACTGTTTCAGAAGCACAAAAAGAAACAGTTGTGAGGGAACTCAAAAAAGAAAAAATTCCTAGAAAAACTAGAGCTGTCTGCAGGCAGCCTAGTGTGTGTTACAAAATGAGCAAAGAAGAATTTTTCGAAACCTTTTCCACAAGGGACATAGAACAACTCCAATCTTTCAAAAGCATGTTTTTGCCTGAAGACGAAGAACTCCAAAACAAGATTTTAAGTGAAATTGAGGACAGAAGCAGCAAAGAAAAGGCCCTTTTGAACGCTATGAAAGTTGACGTTGTGAACTCTGGAGGCAGAGAAAGTTTACTGGACTCCAAAACTAAAAAGTTAAGGAAGTGGATTGACAACTTAAACCACAGAAAAAGTCTTGAACACCAAAGATTCAGGAAAAGAATCGTTAAGGAAGAAAAAAATAGTGTTGAAGTTGATGCTTTGACTTACATGAAAGCAAATACTGTGGAAACTAACGAAAATTAATATAATCAATTACAATTACAAGGAGTTTTTGTGTAGTTCAAAGATGGTTTGCCTCCTAGTAAGTCTTTAGATATGCCTAGGTTCGAGAGAAGTCCTGACCTAGCACTTGACTCTAAACTCTGTTGAGAAAGTTTCTCTTCAAGTAAGTTCAGTTTCCCATTGGTGTGCTTAATAAAGTCTTCGAACTTCTGTTCCATAAGAGTCATTCTGTCGTGCAAGTCCTGCACTAGTGAAATCAGTGTTTTTGAACTTGTTTCTGAGTAGCCCAGTTCAGAGTTGTGGGTAGAGTCAAGGAAGTGCGAAAACCTTGAGGTGTACTTTTTTCTTAAAGGCGAATGTAACTCAGTGTAGTTGCTCTGAATTGAGTCCCTGAAAGGACTGAGTTTTTTCTGACTAAGGGGTTCGGGCAACGGCAGTTCATTATCCGAAGAAAGGGACTTGCTTCTTTTCTTGGAACTCTTGGTGCTTTTGTATAGTTGGGCTTTTTGCTGTTTCAAAATTTTGGTGCTTTCCAAAAAGAACAGTACTTTGTTGTCTGCAAAGCCATTAGAAATAAGTTGCTTTTCTGTTAGTTGTGGTTTGTAGTTAAGAGTGGTTGTCATAAACTTGTGGAGCTTTGCAAGCGCTCCAGTACTGCCTTCTAATTTTAAATCTGGCAGCTCCAAGTAGTTCTGTATAGGCTTCACGTAGTTGAGTATTAAATATTTTGCTATTTGGACAAAGGCGTAAGGGTTCCCTCTTTCTATTGCTTTTTTGTTTAAAGGTTCTTTGAATTCAAGTTTTCTGAGCAGGTTCAGCAAAATATTGCTTTTTTTTGTAACATTTCTTACAGACATTTTTTACACAGCCTTTATAGACTATTAATTACTTTTCTTAGGAGCTTGAAGGGGAACTAACACCTTGTAAGTAATCAGTACAAACAGCAAGGAAGCAAGTGTAAGAACAGTCATTGGAACAAACAAGTAGTTCTCCATAGTTTGGTTAGTTCCGAAGTGTCCGGAGATAGAAATCACTATTCCTCCAAAGGCCCTGCCTAATGACCCTGCCAAGGTAGCCAGTAAACCTGCGTTAAAGAAACCCTTAGCCATCTCTGGAGGTAGCACTTTCGAGGTAAGTGAAGTAGACACGCCGTCTGCCAAGTTAGTAGCTAAGTGAACAACTACTGAACCTAGAACGTACTGCCACACAGGTAGGTCTCCGTATCCTATTAACAGGAATGATCCCAATGCACACAAGCATAGTGCTGTCAGTATAAATTGCCTGTCCTGAATGTACCCAGAAGTGTAGGCAATAAATACGTGCACGGGGGAAACTGCAAGTAAAATGATAGCCAAGTAAACGCCCACAAAGTCACTTCCCCACCCGAAAAGAGTCCCTGTGACAATAGGTGAAGAAATTATGAGTGACTCTTGCAGTAGTTTAGGGAAGAACAATGCCCAAAGTGCCATTATTGTGGGAATAGGCGAGTAGGACCCAACCTCCTTATTTATAAGGGGTTTTGAGCCGGCCTTGTTGTATATTTCGGGCTCTTTGAATAAAAGAGTTATTGAAATAAAGTAGGCTAGCCAAACTACGGTCATGACTAGCGCGCAGGAGTTAAAAGAGGTTATTGAGAGTCCAAACAAACTCCCTTGGAAGTAGTAGAGTCCTGCCGAAATAAAAGGACCGCAACCCATTCCTAGAATAGAACCTGCTACATAAGCAGTGTTCCATTTAGTTCGCGCGTTCAATGAAACGTAAGTTGCAATGTAGCGCCTATTGATCACTCTAGGGCCTCCAATTCCTATTAAGAGTCTACCGAGTACCAAAACTAAAGTGGAATTTGCGTCGTAGGCTAAAAAGTAAAGTAAGTTGCCTAAAAACACTAATCCAGCACAAAAAGCTGTAGGAACTTTGAACTGGTAGTTACTCCAAAAGCTGTAGCAAAAAGCACACAACACGGCTGCCGTCCAGTTAACTCCAGTAAGGATTCCGCTAAACCCTTCTTCAACTCCAAGGGCGTCTGAGTAGTCTTTGGCGGTAACCGCGAGTAGGTAGAAATTGCCCATGTAAAAAAAGGAACTTATGACTGTAAGGAATAGTGTCATAAAGTCAGGGTAGTCGGGCTTGGAGTTGCTTGCTTGACTCTCCATGGCAGTGTAGGGAGTTCTTTCTCCCCCTATCACTGGTAGCTGTAAACCATCTTCTTTCATTTATTTTAAGCCTTTCATTTTTTTAAGCTTGCTTAAACAGGTTTTAAGCTTATTAAAACTAATATTATTCAAACTGTGTTTAACCTTTTTTCAGAGGAACCAGATTTTTGTACGAGGCCATAAAAACCAAAAGTGAAACTACTGACAGCAAGCCAATAGGAACAAACAAAGAATTTTCCATAGTTTGGTTAGTTCCCAAGTAACCGCATACGAAAATCAAACTGGATCCAAAAGCTCTGCCTGAAGACCCAGCAAAAGTGGACAGCAAGCCCGGGTTGAAGAACAAACAAAGAATTTTCCATAGTTTGGTTAGTTCCCAAATAACCGCATACGAAAATCAAACTGGATCCAAAAGCTCTGCCTGAAGACCCAGCAAAAGTGGACAGCAAGCCCGGGTTGAAAAAACCCCTACCTATTTCTGGAGGTAGCACTTTCGAGGTAAGTGAAGTAGACACCCCGTCTGATAAGTTAATGGCTAAGTGAACAACTACTGAACCTAGAACGTACTGCCACACAGGTAGGTCTCCGTATCCTATTAACAGGAATGATCCTAAAACACAAAAGAAAAAGGCTATTAAAAGGAACTGCCTATCCTGGACGTACTTAGAAGTATAAGCAATCAATATGTGGATAGGTGAAACCGCAAGCAAGGTAATTGCCAAGTAGATCCCTAAGAATTCGCTACTCCACCCGAAAAGAGTCCCTGTGACAATAGGTGAAGAAATTATGAGTGACTCTTGCAGTAGTTTAGGGAAGAACAATGCCCACAGTGCTACTGCTGTAGGAACCAGTGACCTTTGTTCTGAGTTTTGGCCCAAAAACTTTTCTGGGGACTCGTGGTAAACCTCAGGCTCAGTAAAAAACACCACTACTCCAATTAAGTATGCTAACCAAATTGCCGACATGATGAGAGCGCAAGAGTTGAAGTGAGTTACCGAAAGCCCAAACAAGCTTCCTCTGAAATAGTAAAACCCAGAAAAAGCAAGTGGACCAAAAGCCATTCCCAGAATAGACCCTGCTGCATAAAACGTATTCCACTTGGTCCGCACACTTAGCGAAACATAAGTTGTAATGTAACGCCTGTTGATCACTCTAGGCCTTCCTACACCCATAAGGATTCTTCCAAGAACCAAAAGCAAGCCTGAGTTGGCATCAAAAGCTAAAAAGTAAAGGAAATTCCCCATAAAAGCTAGTCCAGCACAAACAGCAGTGGGGACTTTAAACTGGTAGTTGCTCCAGTAACTGTAAAGAAAAGCACAAAGCACTGCAGCTATCCAGTTAACTCCAGTAAGGATTCCGCTAAAACTTTCTTGAATTCCAAGGGCTTCTGAGTAGTCTTTTGAACTCACAGCAAACAAGTACAAATTGCCTACATAAAGAAAAGCCCCAATGACAGTTAAAAACAAATTGGGGTAGTCTTCCTGCACTTGTGCATCCTTCATGAAAGTGTAGGGCGTTCCGCTTTCTTTCATTTATGTTAACTTAGAAATCTTCAAGAATTATGTCTTGCAGTTTTTTAAGAGGAATAAATTCTTCTTGTCCGTGACCTACATCATCAAGTATTTTTTGCCACAAGTCCTCGTCTACAAGTCTGGCTCCTAGCATTTCTTTTAACTGCTTAAAAGAAATGTAGCCTGAGTGGGAAATATTCAGGATTTTAAAGGTTTGTTTAAGGTTTTCTTGACTCAGGACTTTTTTGTTGTCAATAGCTCCCCTGATAAATTCAGTGTAGTTGATGTACCCGTCTTTGTCCAGGTCGAGTTTTTTCAAAAGCGACTCTACTTCGTTTTCTGCTTCGCTTTCTGAAAGTTCACTCATGGCTTCTTTGTACTGTTCCATTAAATCGTCTTTCGAAATAAGTCCGTCTCCATCCTTGTCAAAAGCCATAAAGGTTTTGCTGAGTTCTTTCAACTCGTTCTTAGCCAACACCTGGGCAATTATAAAGGTTCTAAAAGCGTCTTTGATCTTGTTTGTAGTTGTGAACGAACTGAACTTTCCCAAAAGGTCAGAAACTACTTCTTCCTTGATTTCTTCTTTCGAGCCTTGCTGCACCCAAGGGTGGTTGACTATGTCAATTGCTGAAATCCTTTCTTCGGGGTTAGGGTTCAGCATAAGGCAAACCAGGTCTTTTGCGTCCTCAGAAATATTTTTCCACTCGTTACTTTCAAAGCTGAAGTCTCTTAACTTAACCTTTTCAAGGATTTCCTCTTCTGTATCTCCATCGAAGGGAGGCCTTCCTGAAAGCAGCATGTACAAAATGACTCCACAACTCCAAATGTCGCACTTTTCGTTGTAAGGCCCTTCAAGGACTTCCGGAGCTATGTAATAGGCAGTTCCGAAGGAACCCCTAACCTGCCTGTCTACTTCAAAGAAGGTTGCTGTGTCGAAGTCTATTATTTTGCAGTTGATGCTTCCGATGTTCCTTGACTCAAGCATGATGTTTTCTAGCTTAAGGTCCCTGTGGATTATGTTTCGGGAGTGACAGTAAGCAACTGCTGAGCATATTTGTTTGATTACCTTAGCTGAAAGTTTCTCTGAAAACCTGCAGTATTGAGCAAGTGCAGTGTACAGTTCACCCCCGGGGCAGTACTCCATTACTATGTAAAAGTTCTTTTTGTCTTGGAAAGTTTCATAAACTTGGGCAATGTGAGGGTGGTCCAGACTCTTCATGATATCAACTTCTCTGAACAAAGTGTCTGACTGGTTTTTCAACCCAATTCTGTGGATGATCTTTACTGCTCGAAGAACTTGGGACTTCCGATGCACACAAATTCTTACTTCTGAGTAAAGCCCTTTTCCTAAGTACTGGTTGCTCAGCAAATACACCGATTTGAAGTTGTTTGGGTTTTCATGCACAAAGTTGGCAGGTTCTATAACGAAGTCAGACATCCGGGAAATAGGCTCGGTTCGCTTGGGCTTATCATAGTAATGAGGAATCTTAGAGTCGCAACAACCCATTTTTAAATTCAGTTAGTTTTCTTAAAGGAAAAGTTTTTATTACCAAGTCAGAACTAGAAATAGTTTAGACATCATAGAGTAGTTAGTCTGAAGTTTGAAAGGTTTTAAGACAATCAGCACCAGGCAAAAAGTAAAGGTCATAAGATTCCAATGGGGTGTTAATTGGGTTCAATAAGTTTTCAGTTACCACAAAGTCCAGCTTTAAACTTGGCAAATAAGATCAGTAATTATAACACCCACCCGTAGTATGAGATCTCATAGTAACACCTAACCATTCCATGAAGTTGCTAAAATCCGATAAGTAAAACCAGTGTAACACCTATTAAGTCATACTGAGTTATTTATAACTCTCCTCGTATAAATAACTTGAGAACCCAACCTAGTGAATACTGAGCTTTAACACTTTAACCAATAAAGTCAGTATTTTAACACCCTAACACCCTAACATGCATAGTAGGGGATATTGAGTTTGTTGCGGGTATTCTATATAAATGACGCAAACACCCACAATGGGTGATATTGAGCTTTAACACCTTTTATAATATTGTTATCAGTCAAAAGTCCCATGATTATCACAGTAAGGAACCTCCTAGCTGTTACAGTAGACAAATTTAGACGCGAGTTACTAGGAAATCCTTGGAGTTGGATCCTAAGAACACCCTCCCACTAGGCATAGTGGATGCTTACCAAAAAGTAATTATTCACTACAAAAAACTAATTCACTCCCTAATACACCTTAGATGTTTTATTTTAAAAGATCAAAATAATTGAACAGATGTAATTGAAAGATGGTAGATCCGCGCTCGCGCATATTCATGAAAATAATTATAGACTTGCTGTTTATAGTTCTAGTAATAGCTACTTGTTCTGTTGACGAGTTCTCTTACATGAAGCACTACAGCATGGGACTTTTAAACATCACTATTAAGATGGACTACGAAGGTAGTCTCGATGCTTACGTAGTTGCGAGCTACAACGACTTTAAAGACACTATCTGCGATAATTCCGAAAGGAGCCTTAGTTTGCAGTACGTTTGTGAAATGAGGGAGGACTTTAGAATTGCAGGTATTTTGTTTTTGGTCTTTAGCCTTTTGAGTTTAGTTTTGGTAGCCTATGGAATACTGAATCTTATGGGAATGGCACTAGGCTGCACGTTCTGGGGTGTTTTTAAGTTCCAGTTTGTGCACTATACTTACCCTTTGATATATGTTGCAGGAACACTGACCTATGTTTTGGTGTCTGAAGTATTTAGTTTGTCTTCTCACGGGTATGATGAAGACTATGGTTATAAGGCTAAACCTGGAATTGTTTTGATGTTTATAAACATTGCAGTAGTCATTTTGTCAATGATTTACTTTATTTACGGCAAGAAAAAGCGTATGGACTCTTTGCTTCTCATAACTCAAGAAGGACAGAACCCCCCTAAAACTCGTAACACTAGACCTTCTACTACAAGGAACGAACCCTTATTCGGTAATTAATATTTACAAAATTCTAAAACTGATAATTAGCTATCGCTTTGCCACTGATTAACGTAAGCTCCAAAAAGCTCAGGCCTAGAGGCTTTTTTAAGCCAGGGGTGATCTAAAAGTTGTTCAGCAGAAACTCTGTAAGCAGGGTTTTTTTCAAGAGCCATCTTCAAAAAGTTCTTAAACTCGTCAGACCACTTCAGAGGGTAAGTTAGCTCAGGGGAACTGGACTCAACTATTTGGGACATGGCTTCTTTAGCTTCAGAAGTAAAGTGAGGGGGCTGTCCTTCAGCCATTTCGTAGGCTACTATCCCCAAAGACCAAATGTCAACTTTAGTGTCATAGAACTTACCTTTGATTATTTCAGGAGCCATCCACCACACAGTTCCAGCAATTCCCATGTTTTCCTCCCCTGTGTGGTCAATGTAAACTCCAAAGTCACTGATTTTTACTTCCCCCGAGGAACTCAAAAGAATGTTGTCTGACTTAATGTCTCGGTGTATTCTGTGCTGGGAGTGCAACCAGTTCAAAGCACTTAAAACGCATTTGCAGACATAGGCCATGTGCTCTTCAGAAATTATTCCCCACCTTCCTTCAACCAACACTGTGAGACTGCAAGTCATGGACTCCAGAGAAAGCCACATTTCTCTTCCGAACTCGTAAGCCGCACTGGACTTAACAATGTTAGGGTGCTGACTCAGCTGCATTAGTCCTATTTCTTTGACCACGTAGTCTCTTTGTTCTGTAGTTTTAAGTTTAATTCTTTTGAGAACCAATTCTTCATTGGTTTTTTTGGATGTAACTCTGTAAACACAACTAGCTCCACCTTTACCTATCCTAGTAAGAAAGTCGTAGTCTTCTAAAGGGTCTTTTTTGATGATTTTAACGTTTTTCTTCAAAACTTTTGGAAAGTCCCTGGGAGAGGGCAGTGCGTTCCCTAGGGGTTCTTCTAGGGATTCATTATAGTTAGACAGTGAAAACTCCTTGGACTCTTGAACGTCCTGGAGTTTTTTCTCTGGGTTCTGGGTACTTATTGCGCAGTCTTTGCATATTCTGATGGGCTTTATGTACCAAAGTAGCTTGTGTTTTTTTACTTTTGTGCACTCCCCGCAGTATACTCCCTTGCAGCACTTGCATCTGATTCCTAGTTTCATGTCAGACCCACATCTACTGCAGCACCTTACACTTAAGTTGGTTTGGAAGCTTTTGTTCTGCAGATTTTTACTTCCGAATAATTTACCAAGCATTTATATTGAGAACTTTACCTTATTACAGCTTTGGGAATAGGGACTCCTAATCCCTATTGATGATCGTATGGCTCAAGTAACATAAAAATGGGAGCATATAAGTACCTTGAAGAGCTCTGGCGCAAGAAGCAATCAGACGTCATGCGTTTCCTTTTAAGAGTGCGCTCTTGGGAATACAGGCAGTTAAAGCCTATCCACAGAGTCAGCAGACCTAGCAGGCCAGACAAAGCCCACCACTTGGGCTACAAAGCCAAACAAGGTTACGTAATCTGGCGTGTGAAGGTGCGCAGAGGAAATAGAACTAAGGTAGCTATCAAGGGTCAGGTCTACGGTAAGCCCACAAACCATGGTGTCATGCAGCGCAAAGGCCAAAAGTCCCTTCAAGCTGAAGCTGAAGAAAAGGTTGGACGCTACTGCGGCAACCTGCGTGTCCTCAACTCTTACTGGGTAGCGCAGGATGCTACAAACAAATTTTACGAGGTCATTCTTGTAGATCCTTCCCACAACGCCATCAGGAGAGATCCTAAAATCAACTGGATTTGCGGCAAGAAGCACAGAGAAATGAGGGGACTTACCAGTGTTGGCAAGAAACACAGAGGTCTCGGAGTTAAAGGTCACCGTGATAATAAGGCCAGACCCAGCAGACGTGCTAACTGGCTCCGCAGAAACAGAGTTTCTCTCAGGCGTTATCGCTAAACTAACCTTATTCTCGCTTATAGTCAATTACTTAAATCTTGGTTTAAAAATAGTATTGGGTCCGTACCAAATTCCCCTGGGAATTAAGTTGAAATAGATGTGGTGGAAAGAGTTTTTGAAAAGGTGGTAAATGGAAGTGCTGGGAGTGTCCTGTGACTTAAAGAAGGTTTCAGAGGGTTCTCCTCCAAACTTAAACTCTGCAAGCATGATTTTATTGTCGCCAACAAAAAGAGGACATGCAGTGTAGCCATTGTAAGAAGCATTGGACTGTTTCTTTTGAAGCGAAGACAAAAACTGGTCTACCATCACAGGGGTTTGGGCCAAAGCAGCAGCAGCAGTTTTAGAAGTGGGTATATTGGAACTGTCTCCTAAACTCCAGATGTTTTCGTAGTCTACGTGCTTCATGGTGCTGGGATTCACTTTGACAAAGCCGGATTCATTGGCTATCTTGGAGCCAATTAGGGCGTCTGGGGCTTTGTGGGGCGGACACACATGCAAAAGGTCGTACTCGGTTTCTACCCTTTCTCCGTCCTTGTTTTTGAATATGACCTTTTTGTTGTCTTTATCAACCTTTTCAATGAAGTGGTCGTAAAAAACTTTGCAACCTTTCTCTGCCGACAGACTTTCAAGGGCTTTGGCGTACTTAGGCGCAGAAAAAATAACGTTTCCTCCGATGTACAAGGACAAATCAGTTTTTTGTTTGTTCCTCATGGTTTGTTCAGTGAGATACATTATTTTTTGAGGAGCACCTCCGCATTTGAATGGCTGTCTGGGCTGCACAAACACAGCCTTTCCTCCCTGGAAGTTCCTAATCAGAGTGTTGATCTTTAAGGCGTACTCTAGTTTGTAAATTGACCCAGCAGGGTGGTCTTTATCCATAAGAGCATCTTCAAGTCCAGGAACAGACTTAAAGTCGGGGTTGATTCCTGTGGCCACAATTAAGTTTTCATAAGTAATCTTTTCGTCACCAGCTTTTACAGCGTTCTCATCAGGAAGGTATTCAGTGACAGCTTTACTGATGAAGTTGATGTCTGGGTGGAATAGCCTCTTCATTTCTCTTCTGAAGTTACTTAACTTACTCTTCAGTACTTCTTCTGAAGTTCCAAAAAGTCCGCCTCCAATCATTGTATAACCAGGTTGGTAGTCATGGTAGTAACTAGGGTCTATTACAGCGATTTCATGTGGTTTTATGAGTCCAGACCTCAAAATCTGGGGCACAGCTGACATACTGGCGCATCCTCCACCTGCTACTACAAGCTTGTACATATTTATTATGAGAAACTATTATTGAAAAAAAAATTAACCTAATTCTTTCCAAAGAGTATGTGCTTATATCCTTCAAGACTTTGCCATAAAATACTCCTAGCATATAATTTCTACCAAGCCAGTTTTAAATCTAAGAAGTGAACTATCTCAAAGAAATTCTAATAACCAACTAATAGTTTAGTTGCGGAAGCAAAGGAAATAAATATGTACAGAGTGAGTCTCCTCAAAAAAGCAAGAAAATTTTCAAACTCCACACAAAGAGGGGTTACTGGAGAAGACTTCACCATAAATCCTGAAGGAAGGTCTGCCGAGCAAAGGCAGAAAATATTGAAGTTGCTTTACAAAGACAAAGAACAGAACTCAAGGCGCTACCTAGGATACCAATTGACAGTCAGAGAAGACTACACTGAACTCCTTGATTACCTAAACATTGACACAAGCTACTTAGGAGACCCCTTTATCATAGGAGACAGCAACTTAAACACTAAGATTGTGGAGCAAAAATTGCTTGAGTACTACGCACAGCTTTGGAACGCCAAAATAAACCCTAACTATGACTTCAAGGACGAAGAGGCTTACTGGGGTTATGTGCTTTCTATGGGCTCCACAGAAGGAAATATGTATGCGTTGTACAACGCAAGGGACTACCTAGAGGGGAATCCGCTTATAGTGGATTCCTCAGTGCACAAAAACTCTGAGTTAAAAGATCCCGTGATTTTCTATTCTCAGGAAACTCACTATTCAATCATTAAGTGCTGCTCAGTGCTTAAACTCAAAACAATGCAGCAGTTGGGAAATGGGCTGTACCCAGAAGAATGCCCTTTTTCAGAAAAATGGCCTGCTTCTATTCCCTCTGACGAGGATGGCTCAATTGACGTTAAGTCACTTACAATGGCAGCTGACTTCTTTTCCAAAAGAGGCCATCCAGTCATTGTCAACTTCAACTTAGGAACTACCTTTAAAGGAGGTTTTGACCAAGTACCCAAGGCTTCAGAAAGTGTACTGGAGGTTCTCCACAAAAACAACATGTTCCAAGTTAGCTTAGGTGGAAGCTACAGAAACGGCTACTGGTTCCATATAGACGGAGCCTTAGGAGCAGGTTACCTCCCTTACTTGGAAAAAGCTGCTGGTTACGGCATGTACTGCTTGCCTAAAGAATTTCCTCACTTTGACTTTAGAAAAGACTGCATCCAGTCAATAGTTGCCAGTGGCCACAAGTGGACAGGAGCTCCCTGGCCTTGTGGAATTTACATGACCAAAAACAAATACCGTCTTCTTCCTCCAAGCAACCCAACTTACACTGGGTCTCTAGACTCAACTTTTTCGGGCTCAAGAAACGGTGCTTCTCCCTTGGTAATGTGGGACTTTCACAGCAAGTACTCTGAAGAAGACAAGGCTAGAATGGCTGCAAACTGCGTCCAAATGGCCGAAAGTTTGGATGAAAAACTCCACAGAGTTGAAGAGCAATTAGGCTACTCAATTCAGGTAAGACACAGCCCAATGAGTTTGGCAGTCAGGTTTTTGAGGCCTAACAAAGAAATTATGGAAAAGTACAGTTTATGCCAGGACTATGAAAAGGTAAATGGCAAGTGGGAGGAATTCACCCACGTATACTGTATGAGACATGTAACATCTGAAGTCTTAGAAGAGCTTTGTGAAGACTTAACCAAACACCCTAATCCTTTTCCCAATGTAAATAACTAACTATAATATGTCATTTCCAGGACAGGGAAGTGGACCACAGCAAGGATTCGGTGGTCCTCAGCAGGGAGGTGGATTCAACCCACCACAACAAGGAGGTTTATTTGGATTAGGCCAGCCTGCATCGCAGCAGGGAGGATTTCAGCAAGCAAGTTCATTTGGATCAACTCAGCCTGGTGGACAACAGACAACTGGATTTGGCCAAACTAACCCTCCACAACAGGCAGGAGGCTTATTTGGAGCTTCTCAGACTAGTGCACCACAACAAGCAGGGGGTGGCTTTGGATTTGGTCAAACTAACCCCCCACAACAAGGAGGTGGATTATTTGGAGCTTCACAGACTAGTGGACCACAACAAGCAGGTGGATTATTTGGAGCTCCCCAGACCAGTGGACCACAACAAGCAGGAGGTAGCTTTGGAGCCCAGAGTGGACCACAGCAAGGACCCCAGAGTGGACCACAACAAGCAGGTGGATTATTTGGAGCTTCTCAGACTAGTACACCACAAGCAGGCTTGTTCGGAGCTACTCAAACTAGTGGACCACAACAAGCAGGTGGATTATTTGGAGCTTCTCAGACAAGTACATCACAAGGAGCAGGATCTGGAGCTCAGACTAGTGGACCACAACAAGCAGGTGGATTATTTGGGGCTGCTCAAACCAGCACACCAGCATCTCAAGGAGGGCTATTTGGAGCTACTCAAACTAGCACAAGTCAACCAACGAGTACTGCACCTCAAACGTCAGGTTTCCAGTCAAACCCTCTTGCACAGGGCCAACCTAGCTCCCAAGGAATGCCCAGTTCGCAACAATCACTTGAACAAGCTAAGAAAAACCTAGTTAACAAGTCCAGAATTAACAACACTATTGATCAGTGGGCCCAAGAAATAGAAGAACACTACAAAAAATACAGAATCCTTTCTAAAAACACTGCAGAAGTAGAAAACTCTTCGTTTGAACTCCAAAAAGACATTTATACACTGAATTCTTCAGCAGAGCTGATTATTAAAACTCAAGAAACGATAAACGACGACTTAGACTGTATAATCAATGAACAAAAAGACATGGACTCGGCAATTCAATCTATAGAAATGGAACTAGAAAAAGTTTTGTCAGTATCCCACAGAAGTTTCACTGCAATCCAGGGAACAGACGAAAGAAATAACCTCTATGTAAAAGCTAACTCTGTTAAAAAGAACGTTGACGAAATAGAAAGAAATTACTACGAAATTGTCAAAGGAATCAACGAAACTTCTGAAATAGACAGCAAGGAATCCAACGACTTTGAAGTAACAGCAGACTCCCTTGTAGAAGCCCTTGACTGGCTTGAAAAAAACACACACCTTCTGAACTCTAAAATTGAAGCTTTGGAAAACGAATACACTAATCTTGGCAGTTTCTAATATTTAAGTCAAGTAAATATGGAAAGGCTAATAATTATATGATGGAAAATTAATCTCCTGACCATGAGGGATACAACCATCTTTCGTCTGATGTTCATGAACTTGCATACAAACTTAACTAGTAACTTATAAGTATCTAACTCTCAGCAGTTGGGTTTACAAAATGGAAAACAAAGAAGATGAATTGCTCGACTCAGCCTTAGACGACTTTGAGGAAGACAAGGAAGAAACTCCTAACCAACCTGAGCCTACACTACGTGAGAAACTCCAAGACGTCAATGCTGAAGACGAAGAGGGGCTTCCAGACATATCTGACTTAGACCAAATGATGAAAAACCTAATGGAAAACCTAGGCTCTGGTGAAGGCACCCAAAATTACGAAGAAACAATGCACCAGTTAGGAACAGCTTTTGAAGAATTCACCAAGCAAAACCCTAACTTTGCAGAAGAAATTGAAAGCATGACAAACGAATTAGGCGACGGAAACATAGTGAAGGACTCCTTTTTTGAACTAAAAGAAAAACTTTCTGAGTACTTAAGAAACAAACAACACGAAATCTCAAACGAAGACATGAAGCGCTACAAAGCACAACTCAGCATTTACAATGACATTTGCAAAGAGATTGAAGCAGGCAGGGAAGACGAAATCATGGAAAAAATCATGAAACTAGGTGATTACGGAGAACTGCCCGCTGAACTAAAACCTCCAGAACCCGAAGAGTGCCTTATTATGTAAGTGAGTTATAGTTAAATCACCCTGATTCGGGCATAGTTATCTTAAGGTCTAGCTCAGTGTACTGCTTGTTCTGGCTGATTTCAGTCGCTTCTTTCTCAAGTAACTCCACAGTTCTTTCATACAGCTCAAGGGCCTTTTCTGGCGAGTTTTCAATAGCAATGAAACCAAACTTTCCATGCACTGAAATGGCAGATAGCAAGTGGAAAACTACCCCTGTTAAGTTCTCGCCGTCAAATTGAAGTTCAGGCTTTGAGTGCACAAATTCCAAGAAGTCCTCAGGTGTAAGACCTGTATACACGTCGTTCTGAACATTGTCAGTTGCTACGTAAAACTTGTACTCATCGTCACAAGCTCTAAGAAGTCCCTCTTCAGTTAACTCAGAGTTAGTGAGGTTCTTGGCAGTTATCATAGGGTGCGAAGTTCCGCCCCACCTTAAGTTGATTTCAATGGCGTAAGCTACCCACTCTCCCTCTTCTTGAAGTACCACGTAGTCTACAGCAAATCTTTCCCTGCACCCCTTGGAAGAAAGCACTTGCCCTACTTTGTAAGTAGCGTCCATAATTAGCTTTCTGTAATTTTCACTAGCGGGGAACACACAACCCTGGTAAACCATTCCTCCGTTCAGCAATTGTTCGTGGGTTGAAAGAAGTTCTACCTCTCCTCTAGGGTTAATGAGGGCTTGGCAAGAAGGCGACTCAACAGCGTTTTCTACCCAAACTTCTGCAAGAACTCCGTGTTCCTGGATTTTTTCCTGGAAAGTAGCCCAAGTTTCTAGGGTGTAGGTATACTCTAACTCAGTTCCTAAACACTTTAGAATAGAGTCTTCAAGTTGGTTTTTGTTGAAGTTGTCTGTCCTAAGCAAAGCGTTGCCTTCACCTGAAAAACCAACATTTAGTTTTATGACAAACTTCCTTACTGAGCACTTTTCTTGGATGTATAGCTTAGCAATAGCAGAAACTAACTCGCCCACAGTGTAAAACAAAGGCGTTCCTTTGGCAAACTTGATTCCTGCTTGCTTAAAAGCTTCTCTGCTGCCAATCTTGGTTCCCCAGTAGCTAAGAGAAGGGTCATTCGAAAACAAAGGGACCTCTAGTTGGCAAGCTAAATCTCTTTCTAAGTTGGAACTAATGAAGCATGTCATGTGGGCCTTGGCAGGGTTGATGAAGTTCCTGATTTTTTGGACTAACTTGGGTCTCCTAAGTATTTTGGAAGTTAAAGGCATTACGGACGAGTCGTTGCAACTGACTAAAAAAAGCCTTTTGTGAGCTTCATTGGCACTAACCATAGAAGTCTGCTCTAGAATTCCTAAATAGTACTCCACTATAGCCTTGTCGACAGGCATACTTGTGACGTACACTAGCCTTAGATTGGGGTTGTTCAAAAAGAACAAGGTGCACAACTGTCTTTCTTCGTAAAAGGTAACAGCAGGTATTTTGGAAAGCTCTGACTGATCTAAAGAAAGTGAAGGAATAATGATAACGTCTTCTTTATCTTTGCTCATTGCAGCCCAACTGAGTTTCCTGGAAAATTCATGCTCTTTTATTAGCTTATCCAAGAACTCCCTGGAAGCAGTTCTAGGAATGGTAGGGTTGGCCTCGCTTCTCACCTTAAACCTTTCTTCGGAGTTTCCTTGGGAGGTCAAAGGAGTTTTGGGCGAGGAGCGCCTCCACCTTACTATCGAACCGCAAGTCAACACAAACAGAGCAGTATTAAAAGTTACTTTGACAGTACTGCCCCCTAGTCTCAGAAGTAACTTGCTGCCCTCCAGGACGTTTCCATAGAATTCTTTATACTGGGACTCTAAGTCGTGAGAGCTCATATTTGCCAATAAATATTAGTTAATATGCAAAAGGACCCCAAATTAGTGTACGTAGGAAACTTGCCCAAAAGTGCAGATTACTCTTCGGTCCACGAGTACTTCATACCCTTTGGAGACATAAAAGAAATACACATACCTGTAGACCCTATTACACAAGAAAAAAGAGGGTTTGCCTTTGTGGAGTACGAAGAAGAAGAAGACGCCCAACACGCAATCTTCAACAGACACAACAGCACCATGAGTGACAAAACTGTAGTGGTAGAGCAAGCAAGGCCTACAAGAAGTAGAGACATGCTTCAACGACCTTTGTGGGCTGACGAGGATTACTACCAAAAGTACACAACTGAACCTAAGTAACTTGTAATTGGTATAAATAGGTCCTGAGTCCCTAAAGATTGCTGTCGGCCATACTATGCCTAACGCACCAGATCCCATCCGAACTCTGAAGTTAAGCGGCATAAGGCGAGGTTAGTACTTGGGTGGGG
>PR_CR_10_Liq_1_inCRDRAFT_1000082_pt1 | contig 49297 bp, 50 predicted proteins | sample PRCRCaboRojoPR_3_FD_10241 | JGI IMG/M metagenome (IMG submission 10241) | reverse complement strand
AGGCTAAGGGNAAGGGTGGATTTGGTATCGAGAAACCACAAGCTAAGGGTGGATTTGGTTTCAAAAAGCAAGAGAAGTCAGACTCAAGTTCGGATGACAAGAAGAAGCAATTCGAGAAACCCCAGGCTAAGGGTGGATTTTGGTTCAGAAAGCAAGAAAAGTCAGACTCAGATGACAAAAAAGCTGGAGAGAAGAAACAATTTAGTTTTGGTGCAAAGAAAGAGTCTCCAGGGTTGAATGAGCCAAAGAAACCACAAATTGAGTCAAAGAAAAAGGCATTTAAGCAAAGCTCTTCATCAGATTCATCAAAGACTGATGGGAAGCCTGTAGGTTCCTATGACCATAAAAGTAAAGAAGAGAAAAAAGTATTTGGGAAGCCCTACATAGAAGGTGGGTTAGGGTTCAAAAAGCAAAAGGAGTCAGACTCAAGCTCAGAAAACAAGAAGTCTCCAGGAAAGAAAGAATTCAGTTATGGAGTAAAAAGAGACTCAAAGAAAGAAGAACTGAAGATTCCTGAGAAGCACGACTTGCATATTCCAGCAAGGAAAGTTCCTTCGAGTCAAGAAAAACAAGTGTTAGGGAAGCTAGAACACAAAGAGAGTTCAGAAGAAGAAAAGCACGACAAAAAGTCTCCTTACAACTTCAAAAGCGAACATGCTCACAGGGGAGAAGTAGACATTTCTGGCAAAGGAAGCATCCAGAGCTCTCCAAACAAGCCTGCTTCGGCCAAACTGCAAAGTGCCAAGAAGAAAACTGGATTTTTGCACATATTAGGGTCTGCTCTGAAGAAAAGACTAGGGAGGGAGTCTTCTTCGTCCTCAGAAAGTCCCAAAGCCCAAATGCAAATTGAGTTCGAGAAACCCCAAAGACAAGCCAAAGCAAAGGAAAGTTCTTCGGAGTCCAGCGAAGAAGCAAGGGCAAAACCAAGGAAAGTCCAAGCTTTTTCACCTGAAGAAAAAGTAAAAACCCCTCCTTGGGCCCAAAAACTTAAAGAAAAACAGTCCAAACAGAAGTCCAAGGACAGTTCTTCAAGCAGCGAAGATAAAAAACGCAAGAAAAAAGAGTCGTCTTCAAGTTCATCTTAATAGTAATACTTATTAAAAGGCATAGTTCTGGAGTTTGTGGAAAGTGCACTTGCTAATTCGTCCATGTCAAACAGCTTTTGCTCAAAGCGGGCAGGGTCTACCTTGGTCTCTGGGGCTTTTTCAGCAGCCATGTTTGACTTTACTTTAATAGGTTCACTGGACTGGGTTGGTTTGGGTTGGGAAAACAAATCTGCAGGTAGGCTTGCTTTTGGTGTGTCTGTTTTGTTTGTGCCAGACACGTTTGGTTTTTGGGACAAAGTTAAGTTTTCGAAAATGTTTTGGGCTTGTTTTGGTTTTTTTAGGTTAATGTTGTCAAACAAACCACCTGCAGACAGAGGTTTCTGGTCAGTTTGCAGCAAGTCAATTTGGTCAATTGTGTTTTGTTCACTTTCATAGTTTTTAGCGGGTTTAAAAACGTCTTGAAGGAAAACTTCAGTAGTTTGTTTTTGGGCAGCAAAGATATCAACTTGAGGTGCAGTGTTTGCAAAGATGTCAGGCAAGTCTGCAGAAGCTGGTTCTGGTGCTTTGGGAGCTGAAAAGATGTCTGGTTGTTGAGTTTTGGGAAGTCCAGCGGACTTAGAAGTGCCAGTGTTTCTTTTAACAGTAGTGTTGGCAAACAAGTCTACTTTGTTGGGCTTCTGGTCAGTGGCAGGGGGTTCGTAGGCACTAGGAGCTAAATAACCAGACTCTTGAGAAGAGTAAGCAGGCTCTGAGGAGAAGTAGCTGCCAGGGTCTCTCGAAGAAATTCCAACGAAGCGTTCTCTTTGGTTGATGGCGTTGTTGCGTTCCATTTCAAGAATCCCTTTGTTGGAAAGCATGTAGCATATCCTTGTGGCTTTTTGTTTGACACAGTCTGCTTTCTCAATTCCGTTTTCTTTGCAAGAAAAAGACTCCAGCACTCTGATCTTAAGTATTGAGTCCCTGAGTTGATGCAGCGCTCGAGGGTCCCCTACTTTGATGATAGTGTCTAATAAAGCAAGGGTTTTGCTGACCTTTTTCCATTCTTTAGCTGGACTTTTGAGTGCTTTCCATACGAATTCCAAGATTTCTTCGACATCAGCAGGGTCTGAGGTTCTGTCTGCTATTTTGTAAAGCAAAGACTTAGAAGCTACAGTGTCGTTGTTGGACACAGCTTCCTTGAGCATGCTCTTTAGACTTTGCTTGGAGAGTTTTTCCTTGAACTGCAAAGCAGCTTTTTTTATGTTTTCCATTATTAGTTCAACACAGGCATTAAGTTTAATTTTTTCACCTACTTAGATGTACTGCTTAAACTCAGACTCCCACAGGCTCAACATTTCTTCGTCGTACTCGTAGCGGTCCAGGTAAGACTTGATTATTCCGTCGAAGTTTTCTTCGTACTTCACGAGCTGGGGTTCTCCTCCTTGCATCTTGATGTTGCACTGCACATTGCACCTCCTGGGTTTTTGGTTCTCAATTATTATGTTTCGGATCCTCAGAATGGTGTCATCTGTCTGGGTGTAATGCATGAAAAGTTCTCTGCCTCTTTTGACGTCCCCGCAACTTTTGTAACAGTGCAGTTTGGTCAAGAAGTCAGAAATAGCTTGGAACCCTGTAGTAGGGATCTGACTGAAGTCCATGTGCAGCAAAAACAGCCCGTCGTCAGTGAATTCCACTGTAAGGAAGTTGTTGGGGGCTTCGAGCATCACTTTCAAGATCACAAACCTTGCCCAGCAGTGGGCTTGGCCCCACTTTTGTTGTTCTGCAGAGTACATCAGCAGTCCCTTAACTCCTGCGTAAGCCATGTAAAGCCAAATCATGTTTCTGGCCTTTTCCCAGTCCTGAATTCCAAAGATTTCGTGGGGTTCTTTGAAACAGGATAGGTAAACTGCTACAGTCTCAGCCCGGCACTCTTCGTAGGCACTGCTTAAGTCTGCAAACTTGGAGCTCCAAGTTTCGTCGTGCTGGTACCAACTGTCGATTTGTTCTCCAGTCGCAGGGTTGACTGCTGAAGTTTCGAAGTTAAACGAACCGTCTTGATTCTTGTAAAGGAGTTTTCCTGAACCGTGGCCCAAGAGTTCGTGAAGGGCCACTGCTACTGTTTCGGCTGACTCGTACATTTCGAGAACTAGCTGCATGTCTTCTTTAGTTAAGAACTGAAGGTTGTCTGGAGTCACTTTGGGGTAGGCGTTTCCTAAGTTCACGTTTTTAAACCCTTCGTTGCAGCGAATGTCGTCATAGTTAGGAATGTTAATGCCAATGGGCACTCCGGCACTTGCAAAGGCCACCACATCTAGAGAAGTGAAGTCAGGAGGAGTGAAGCTGTCTTTTTCAAAGGTCTTTCCCCAGGGCAACTTAGGAATAATTTCTTCAGCTTTGTTAACTAAGTGAGTGAACTTGGCAGAAATTTCTTTGTCAACAATGCTCACGAACCCTTCAAACTCAGCCCTTATGTTGAGGGGGTCTACGTAAGTTTCAATGAACCCTATGTTGGTTTCTACTACCGGACCTAAGTCTTTGATCCACTCTCTTTGCGAGTCTTTGTGCTCGTTGATTTCTCCAGTTGTAAAGTGCTTTATGTAGTGCAGAAGCATTTTTTCTTGGGTGGGGTTAGCTACATAGGGCAAAGCTTCAGTTAAGTTGGAAACTAAAGGCCTCATGAAAACAGAGTAGTCTCCGTTCACTATTCTGATGGTGTTTCCTTCGAACTGGTGCTCTCCTAAGTAAGCCAGAGGGTGCTCCTTCAAACTAGCAATTCTTACTTCGTAGCAATTGTTTACCTTGCACAAGCGGGAGTTTATATGCACGTCCGTAAGGTTTTTGCTCTGGAGGAACCTTTTCACCATCTCAGCTTCTTGAAGAGTGATGCTCGGGGAGTAGTAAGAAGTCACTCCTCCTTTGTCAGGAAAGTTCAGCTGTTTCTTATTGTCACTATGGTCGTACACAACATCCCCTATGGCGCTCCAGATTCTGTCAATTCGCGGAGAGACTCCTTGGAGTACCTTTTCGAACTTCTCTTTAGGCAACTCAGGGATGATTTTTGTGTCTCCGAAGCTCCTGTAGTTCCCCATGTTTGAGTAAACTCCTGCAGCATAAGCTTTGAACTGGGCCCACTCTTCTGGTGTCAGTCCTTCTTGAAGGGCCTTTTCTTCCAAGCCTTCCTTAGCAAACAACTCCTGAAACAACAGAAACAGTCCAGGAGACTCGTAGGAGCGCTGGAACCAACAAACCTTGCTTCCTTCCCAGGCTGCTTTTGCGAAGTAGTAGGAGTAAAGTTTCTCGTTTAGAGAAAGTGCTCCCCAAGCTCTTTCACAGTCAAGCAACTGCACAGGACTTTCTGTCTGGAAATAAGGACTAGCCATTATTTTTATAAGTATGTTTGACGAAGACCCTCCTTTTGAAGCACCTGACAACCACCACACAGCTAAAGAAAAGCGCAAACTCAAAAAGATACTTTTCAAAAAGGCCCGGCAAGAGTTCTCTGACTTAAGAGGCTACAAACTCAAGTACTACGGATGCGTGCACGAAGCCTTGACTAACCCCCTACTTGAGGGAAAAGAACTTGACAAACAAATAGTTAAGTGCAAAGTCCCTCTGATTGAAGTAGCTAACTTCATTGAAAGAACCAACAATCACGCTAGAATCAAAGTTAAACGCTGTGTAAAGTCCAAACGTGAAAAAGTCAGGGACCAAAAGGGCGAGTTGTCTAAAGAAGAGATGGCAGAGTGGGAATGCATTAACAGATACCACCGGAGGTACTTGTACTACTACCCTGCACAAAGAGACAAGATTTCACAAGTTTAATGCTTATTTAACTTCACTTACACTTATCAAAGGTGAAGCCGCCACAAGAAAGTACTATCACAAAAAAGATAATTAGCAGCAGAATTGAAGCTACTAAAAGAGTTAACTTGAAGTTTTTCCACCACATGTGTCTTTTGACCTTGGTGGCTTGTTTTCTGAGAGTCACAGCACTTTCACTCATGTACTCAGTTTTGCTGACAAGCAGTTCAATCTTTTCGCCCCTTGCAAGGACTTTGTCGATGTTTTCGATCATGATGTCCTTGGTTTTTTCAATGTTATCTCTAGCTACTTTGATTTTATCGGTGGAATTGTTGTACTGGACCATTTTGGATTTCATGACTTCTGAGAACTCCCTGTTGGCTCCGTACCCCAACATTTTGCTTGCTTCTTCTTCGCCGTAGCGCTCGAAGAACTTCCCTTTTATGTCTACCAAGAAAGAGTAAGCTGTTCTGTTTGGAAAGCCTGAGTCAGTCATGCACAAAAAGGTAAACCCACTTTGGTTGTGGTAGTGGAACATATACTTGTTTTCGTAAGTATAGGAAATGGATGTATTGGGTCTGACTTTCTCCAGCAGCCTAACAGCCAGTAACTGGAAGTTCCCCTCTGCAAGTGCAACTTCTGCAAGCGGAGTGCTGCTGTCGTCCTTTGCCACTAAGCTGTATATGATAGAAGCCATTTATGCAACAATTAAACTTCAAATTGAATCTCGGTTCTGCAGTAAGGACAAATAGCGTTTCTAACCAACCAAGGACTCACACATTCGTCGTGGAACTTGTGGAAACAGTTGGGCAGAACTATTACTTCGTTCCCAACCACCACGTTTTCTAGGCAAATAGAACAAACAAAGGGGGACTCGCAAACTTCTCTCTTCAAGTTCTGGATTCCTTCCTGGTCCAAACCTTCTCTCACTACTTGTGGAAAGTCTCCGTTGATAGCTGCAGTGTCTGCTGCAACTAGGTATGTCAGTGCAATTGAAAAAACTACAACTAAACAACAAGTCAAGCACCAATATACACACGAAGTAACCAGTCTAGTAATCACTTTGTATCTAGGCTCCGGAAGGCACTCTGGAGTGCTTTTGAGCACTTCAACTGTCCAAAAGATTCCTAAAATAGTCCAAACTAAGCTTAGCCCTAGCAGAAAGGGGACTATGCCAAAGAGCTTTGCGTGGCGCCTTAGTGTTCGGCTTTGGTAGAACTCAATACTGAGTAAGTTGAGGACTAGAACTAAAGTAATTGAACAAAACTCCACACAACTCCAAAGACTAAGTGGGAACTTGCAGTCGGTCCACTCTCCTTTCCTCCTGAAGTACTCTGAAATGTTTCTTTCCGTCACAATAAACAGCAGCACTACCCATACAGCCTTTTGGGAGACCATATATTATAATCATGTTTAAGATTATAAACACTAGGATATTTGTGAGTAATTTTGGGGGTCTCCTTGCTTGAAATTCAGTGCAAACTCAGGAGCGCAGCACCTGTTGTGCTTGCAAGCCGGAGTTCCTGGCTCTTGGAGTTTCTTGATTACTTCTACAGGAATGGAGTGGCCTTCTCTGATCTTTTTAGAGTACTGTTGGAGGGCTTTGAACTTCTTTACATAGGCCCTCAGCACACCTACTTTGTCGTCTTTGTGTTCTTGGAAGTTAAAGCCAAACTTCCTGCCGAACCTGAGCTGAAGTAAGTAGTCGTCAAGAGACTTTTTGGAAATGCTGACTTTGTTTGCGGCTTCTTCAAGGGTGAGTTTAACCAACTCACCCTTTGCGTTGGGAGTGCCGTTGTAGAGTTTCCTCCACTTAGAAACCTTTTCTATTATGTAGCCTATTTTGCGTTCCTTGGTGCGTCTGGAAGTTTTCTGGCTGTGGGAAACATCTTCTTCCTGCCTTATTTTGACAGTGGGGCTGCTTCCGATGGTGACCATGGTTCCAAACTCATTTTTAATGGGTTCTTTGCAAATGACTTTGAGCAGACTGTTTTGGATCTCAAATTCCGGAATAGACACACTTGAAGGAAGAGGGTCGTTTCCACAGTACACTTCCAAACGTGCACAGGGCGAGTAGTACCAAACCATTGAGTTATCTAAAGGGAAACCAAGGTGTTTCAAGTGGTTTAGTATAGGTGCTAACAGTACTTCGCAGGCACAGTTGAACATAAGGAATGGTTCACTTACGTTGGGAATGACCTCCACTTCCTTTTGGGGATGAGTTCCGAACTGCAACTCTATGTCTATTGATTTTGGACGTGCATGTGAAGAATCATCTTTATCATACTTGCCAGAATCCATATTATGTAGGCTACTTAAAGGGAGGCTTGACTTGTTCCTTGTACTTATCCAAGTCAGTCAAGAAATGAGCTTTTTTGGGATCGCTACTCAAACACTTGTGGTAGTTGTTGAGTTCTTCTTGGCAAGGAACCATTGGACCTTTTACTTTGCCTTTGAAATAGTCGCTGTCAAGCCATTCCTGGAAGCACTTTTCGTAGTTTTCATGCAAGTCCCTGCACTTGTCACTCATTTTTATAAGAATTATTTAAGGTTCAACTTGGAAATGAAGTTTTGGAGTTCCTTCAAAGACTCGTTTATAAAGGCTTTTTCTGGAATGAACGATTCTGTGTCTAACATGGTCTTGAAAATACTTGACAAGTGGTCTGACTCGGTTATTTGGTGCTCAATTGCTTCAAAAAGACTTCTTGAGTCCATGCTGTACTGGGTGTAGTAGAGCAGAGTTCCTAAAGTAAATACTAAAACCATTAACTTCCAGTTGTTTTGGTTGAGTTTTTTAGCCACTACTACGAACAAACTAAACAAAGCAATAACTAACACCCAGAAGTTCTTGAGGCAAACTGAGTGAACTACAAAAGCCAAGCAGTATACTAAGCACAAAAGGTACAAAATGAAGTTGTGTTTCCCTACTTGGTAAGTCCGGTATATAGCTACAATCATCATTGCAATTCCTAGAAAGGAAAAAAGCCAAGTGCTAGAAGACGAAAGTAGGGATATACGCATTCCTAGCAAAAGCACTACCACTGAAAGCACTAAGTTTTCCAGGTCAGTTTCTGCTGAAGTGGCGAACAAAATAGGTTGGTAGTTAATAATCACAACCACGAAGTTGTAAAAGATAGAAATCACCCAAGAGTCTTCTTGTTCTGCAAGCGAAATCAGCACTAGTGTTATGAGGTACCTCACAAAAAAGTTAACTATTGAGTCAGTCACTGTGAACTCAGGGTCTTTGTGTCCTTGGTCACTTGACTGGGGGAGTTCTGATTCTTTAGCTGAGAGCAAGTGTGAACTGCCTACACTGAACCAAGCTATGAAAGTGCTTCCGAACCTCAGCATTGTAGTGCAAAAAGTCCAAAAGTAAGAGTTGTCCAGAAAAGAAGCCACGAAGTGTGAAAAAGAATCTTCTAGGAACCCCAAAGCAAAGGGGGTCAGAATCACGGGGGTGTAAAACAGAGGAAACAGTATGAAGTCAGGGAAGTAACTTTTTGTTTTAGGCAAGAACAGGATTGAAATGGACAGTCCTGTGTGACCAGCTAAACAAACTGCCCAGATCTTCATGTAGAATCCGTAAGCAATCAAAGCAACTTGGATTAGCATGTAAAGCACTATCCATAAGTCTTTGAGTTGCCAATCTCTGAAAACACACTTTGTGTCTTTTTTGCCTTTGTTGAGTCTTTGGTCAATGAATTCAGAAGTGAAGTAGTTAGACTCGAAAAGGTCGTGTTCTTTGTGGTAGTTTACATAAATCATCACAGGCAAACTAGTTATTCCGAACAGCAAAGAAGTGAGGTAGCCCATAAGTCTAAAGTCCACGGGCTTTTTAGTTTTCAGAACTTCAGTCACTGCTGCCAACAAAAAAGCTTGAGACCCAGAGCAGTGCAAGTAAACCATCAAGCCCACAGAGTACACCAAAAGCAAAAGGATCCAAAAAGGCTGGCAGTGCAGAGGCATGTAGCTGTGCAGGTGCAAACCAACTAAACAAACCAAGTAAGTCATTCCTCCGTAAAAGGGCAACTGGACTAGCGGAAAGTTGCACTGGAAGCTTAAGTAGTAAGACACTGCCATTCCAACAGAGCAAAGTAGTACTTTGAATTCTAAGTTCTGGACAGGTAGCAGGTCTGCACTCCTCACTTTCAAAGAGCTAATCCCAATCAAACTGAAAACTGCATGTGTAAACATGATGCACCCTGAAGTGGTCGCTAAAAACAAGCAACTAGAAATAAGACCTGACCCTTGGGACACGTGCAAAGAGTACCCTCCTAAGTAGCTAATGAAACCCAGCACAGCACTGGAAAAAAGCAACCCAACTGGTGTGTTTTGGTTGTAAGAAGAAACACAAAGAGCTATGATGAACGTCAGGAAAACGTAAGACCCTATACTATAAAACAAAGAGGTGATAGGCAGGATGCCTAGTATAAGTTGGTCTTCAGCTAAGTAAAACCCCTGGGAAGACACCCTCCCGTAGCTTTCTTCGGCCTTTTTGATTAGCATTTCCCACATTCTCTGTGCTTGATCTCGAGTTAAGATGCTTTGGCGGATAAGGTGTTCCAGGTCGTCTACACTGATGACTGCTTCTGCGTCGGCTCTGTAGAACTTCTTGAGGTCTGCTATGAACTTTTGGTCTTGTTGCTTTTTGATTTCAGAAATGTCCTCTTTGGTGATTTTATGGCTGGGCTGTCCGCCAAAAAGGTTTTCTATTTCCTCGTCAGTGAAGCCTTGAATTCCCAACACAGCCAGGGCCAGTGCTGTCATCCAAATTCCTTTCATTTTTATTAACTTTAAAGGTGCTGCTTTATAAATATAAATGGCACTTTCGTTTGTGGACAAGACATCTTGTTCGCTTCCATGGGTGCCTATACTAAAATGCTTGCAACTTTGCCTAGCTCACACCTAATAATATCAAATTAAATTGATAAGTCCAGTTACTTGTGGCTATTAAAAATGTTGAAGAAAATGCCTTTCAGTCTTCTACTTGCTGTAGTGGGAGTTTGGGCTGACTGCTGGCAGTACAAGTGTCACGAAGGCGGTATCGACTGGGGAAATACCTGTATGGTGCCCCAGTCTGGAAAATACCTTCTTCAGGTGTGTGAGTCAAACCTTGCACCTTACTGTGATGTGACTCCAACCACCACCAAGAACTTCACTTGCACTCAAATGCCTAGGCCTGAAAACCAAGTGGCCTACCCCGGAGAACCTTGTGTAAGGAGTTCTGACTGTTTGTCTGGTTTTTGTTTAAATGACATCTGCCTCGGAAGTGCCCTTGGTGAAAAGTGTTCTTCTCACAAGGACTGCAATGTTGGTCTTTACTGTGACCCCAAAGGCCTGTGCAGGTTCCAAAAAGCCCGTGGCATGCCATGCGACTCAGAGTACGAGTGCCATAACGAACTCTCATGCAACAGAACTATTTACGAAGGTGGTGCTTGTATACCCTACTTCAGCATTGAAAACGACCAACCTGTAGGAATGTGCGTTTCAAAGTTTACTGAGGGCTACAGCAACCTTTGCAAGTCTGGAACCTGCTTGCAAAATACTTACGCAGAGAACGGACCAGGAATTTGCAAAGCTCCTCTAACCACTTACGAAGGTTTCCCCAAAAAGTGTGAATCCAACTCTGATTGTTTAGGCAAAAACTCTAATGCTATTTTGCAGGGTGTTTGCAGCTGCGCAATGAGTCCTGAAGGAACTTCTTACTGCGAGGCATTTTCTGGAGATCCCCCTACTATTGAGACAGCTGAGCTTCTTAAACAGCACTTTAACTCAAACGGAATAACCAACTGCCACACTGAAAGGAGAAATGACGGCTACTGCTTCACTCAAACTCTTCCTGCTCATGACTTCTACAACTACACCCAGCAAAAACTCCTAGCAAGCAACACTCCTAGGTACCAAGATAACGATGACTGCACCAAAGCTGTTTACAACTCCGACTACTGGCGTCTAACCGAAGGGGACTTTTCTTGCAAAGCTTACAAGTGCGATAACTCTACTTCCTGGAGGGAAGGAGTGTGCATTTCTTACATGGAAAGCATCAACACTTTTGGAATCCAAGAGTGTTCCAATAACCAGTACTGTGACTACGAACTAGCTATTGCCAATCAGTGGCTTAATGTGACCTGTGGAGGAACTATGCCTCAGAAAGAAGCCTACCCTGGAGAGCCCTGTGACCAAAGCACCCACTGTTTGCATAGCAGCTGTGTTTCTGGAACTTGTGAAGGAACTCCCCAAGGAGGTTCATGTGAAACTACCCAAGAGTGCAACCCTGGGCTCTACTGTGACTTAGATCCTAACAATTCTACTCTTAGTTTTGTGTGCCTTCCTTTGAAGGGATACGGAGAGCCTTGCATCTCAGAATTCCAGTGCAAAACCACTGCTGGTTGTGGCTATGCCAATGGCAGTAACGGCAAGATCTGCATTGAGTACTTCACCCTTGGAGACTCCCACCCTGTAGAGTGTGCTAAGTCTGGTGAAAACGACTTGTGCAAAAGTGGAACTTGCTACAACGTTCCAGGAAAAAGTTTAGGTTACTGTACTTCTCCTCCTTCTTATGACGTGTTTCCTAAAGAGTGTAGGAGTTCAGGGGAATGTTTGGCCCAGAATGTTTTAGGAGAAGAGTTTGTGGGAGAGTGCAGTTGCGGGTACAACCCCCAAGCCAAGTCTTACTGTTCTCCCTTTTTGGCTGACGAAGCAGGAATGGCTTACTTCCAAGAAATTCAGTCTTACCTAACCAACCCTTCTATGGTTGTTTGTCAAACTACAAGACGCCACTCAACTACTTGTGCTAAAATGGTTGCAGAGCAAATGAAAAGGAATCCCTTAGTTCCTTATATTAAAATCCTCAACTACACTAACTTTGCCAAATACATTGACAACGACCAATGTGTGAAGGATGTGTTTACAGCAAACTTTTGGAACAACATACCTCCTCCTCCTCCCCCTGTTAACTTCAGTATGAGTGGTTTGGGTTCAGGTGCCACTTTTGCAGTTCAAATGCAGTTTGCGTTTTCAGAAAGCGTTATTGGTTCAGGAGTAATAGCTGGAGTTCCCTACTACTGTGCTGAAGACTCTTTGCAGAAGTCCAGAGATTGTGCACAAAAACCTTCTTCAATTAACCTTTCAATGATCCAAAACGTTATAAGTGACTACGAAAGTCGGAACTTAATAGACAACACTAAAAACCTGACCGGGACCAAAATGTGGGTGTTTGGAGGAATAGCTGACTTTAATACTTACATCAAAACCGTGAAGCAGGTAGAAACCCTTGCAAAAATGTACTTGAATCCAAGCAACGTTGGTTCCATGTTCAATGTTAAAGCTGGGCATGGATTCATTACTAGTAACTGGGGAAATCAATGCTACTACACCGATTATCCCTTCATTAACAACTGCAACATTGACTCTGCAGGTGATATCCTTGGCTTCCTTTACGGAAACTTAAACCCAAAAGGCCCAGAAAGAAGTGAAAACGTTTACACTTTCAGTCAAAAAGCTTATGTAGCCGATGAAAACTGGGTCCAGTCCAGCATGGCTGATACCGGGTACATGTACCTTCCTAAGAGTTGCCAAAACCAAAAATGCTCAGTGCACTTGGTGTTCCATGGCTGTAACCAAGATTATGATTCCACTTCAGGCTCTGTAATCCACCACACTGGTTACAACGAGTGGGCTGAAACCAATAAAATGATCATTTTATATCCACAGGTCAAAATAACAGATGGATCTAACCCTGAAGCTTGTTGGGACTGGTGGGGTTACACTGACGAGAACTACGCCACCAAGCAGGGAATCCAAATGAAGGCTATTTACAACATGGTGCAGAACCTTCCTAAGCCCAACAACTCAGTTAAGTTAGTAGAGTTTTAAGTTAAAATTCTGAGAAAATGGAGATCCCAGAAAAAGCAGTAGTGGTGTTGAGGCACGGTCAAAGTGCCAACAAAGTAAACCTTGACTTCCGGCCAGACTACTCGTGTTCTGAAGACCCTTCTTTAACTGAACTGGGAAAAGAACAGGCCCAAAATTCGTGTTTGTTGCTTTCGAACTTAATTCCCCCAAACAAGTCCATCAAAGTTGTTACCTCTCCTTTCCAACTTTGCTTAGAAACTGCTTATTTCCTTTCGCAGAAGTTCAAACTCAAGCCAACACTTGACTACCAGTTCAGTGAGTTCTTGAATGACAGGGAGTACTTCGAGGACCCCCTGCCCAAACTTTCTCTAAGCAGTTGCTTGTTTAACGTCCAAGAAGAATTCACACTCAAAGAACCCACCAAAACTCCACAGTTCCCAGAGACTTACCAAGAGATGGAAAAAAGAGTCATAGAAGCTCTTAAGCAAGCACTGGAAGAACTTGAAGAAGACGTACTTGTGGTAGTTACTCACTACTACGTTTTAGAAGTGCTTACTTCCTACATGCTTGGCAGGGCTGAAAGGAACCTAGGAGACGGTTACTGTGCATTGACTCTGGCTACTTTTGAAAACAACCAATTCAATGTCAAGGTAAAAGGAGACTACACCCACGCCCCTCAGTACATTCGTTGAATTTATCTTTGTAAGTTATTTATTAAGGTAAGATGGACCAAAGCCAAAACCAAAGTCCCACACTAGAAACCTTCAGAGACCCCCTCAAGCGGGAAGAGTACCACGAGTCAGCTAGTGTGAAACTACTTTACAAAAACCTTTCCCAAGCTGCAAATGAAGGAAAAAAAGTCCTTGACTCTTACAAGAGGAACTGCAACAGGTGCAAAAACGAACTTGAAGCTACTAGTTCTAGACTAAACACCTTACTTGACGAAACGACTCCTGAAATTAACAAACTTTTAGAAGGAGTGACTGAAAAACTGAGAAGTGAACTCATTGCACAACAGGCAGAAAACATGAAAATGAGAAGACAAATCCAAACGATTTCTAAAGAAAACGAAGTGCTTACAAACCAGTCTGAAGAGTCCCAAGATAGAGCCCAAAGAATTGAAAAGTGGCTAAGTCAGTAAGACTACATAAGTTAAATTATTACCTAGCAAAGTTAAACTCTGCAACACAGTCAATGAACTCTTCTTCTTCTGGGTAGTCTTCGTCCACTAAGATGTTTCTGGACTCAGCTGGCATTTCAGCAACTTCTTCTTCGTGCTCGTTCATTTGGATCCACCTGTGGCCTAGTCTAGGAGGCCTTACTCTCTTTTTTTCAAGCTCTTCCCAGTCTATTCCCCTGAACCACACGTGTGCCTTCACTTGACTCATTGTAGGGCGCTTGTTAGGGTCTTTGTTAAGCAGCTTGCGAATGAGGTCTTGGGCGTCAGCTTTGATAGTTTTGGGGAACTGGAGCATTCCTCTGCTGATGTTTTTGAAGAGTTCTTTAATATTGTCAGAGTAGTAAGGAGGCATCCCCGAGAGCAACTCGTAAAGGATTGCACCTATTCCGTAGACGTCAGCTGACTTTTCAGAACCTGACTTGCCAAGGAGCTCAGGTGCAAGGTAGGCAGGCGACCCGCAAAAAGACATAGCAGGGTTCAAGGGGTTAACGTTTTCTTTAGCCAAACCAAAGTCTGCAAGCCTTATGTGTCCTGCTCTGTCCAGCAGGATGTTTTCGGGCTTCAAGTCTCGGTAAACAATGTCTAGAGTGTGCAGGTACTCCAGGGCTAATATAGTTTCTGCTACGTAGAACCTTGCAACGCTCTCTGCAAACCTAGTTCTTTCTGAAAGGTGCATCATTAAGTCTCCGTTGGGACAGTACTCCAGAGCCATGTAGAGGTTCCTGCGGGTTTGGAAAGCATAGTCCATAGTGATGATGAAGGGATGGCTAAGGTTTCTGAGGATCTTGCACTCGCCTATTGCGTACTTAAGCTGTTTGTGCTTTATAAGGGTTTCTTTGCTAAGCACTTTAAGTGCGTACACACGGTTGGTATCTTTTTTAACAGTTTTGTACACAACTCCGAAACTGCCACTTCCTAGTTCGTTCAGAACATTGAAGCTTTTGAAGTTAACTACTTCTTTGGAAATAGACTCTTCTTCGTTATTCAAAAAAAACATGTCTTCTTTAGTTCCGACTTTAATGATTTCTTCTGGCTTTTGTTCGCCTGTGGGCAACAAAGCCATTCCTATTTTGTGGAGTTGGCAAAACTCAGTTCCTTGCTGGATCTTTTTGACCCAGTCGTTGGTCGTGCTTTCTTCCATGGTGTAGTACTTAAAGTTCCCTTGTTTGGATATAATCACAAAGCACGCTGCGTTTGGGGCAGAGTAAATGTTCCCTTTGGTAGTTTTGATGTCCCAAATGTCAATCAGCATCACAAAGTACTCAGGTTCTTCCATGTTTTCAAAGTCTGCTTTGCTTTTGTAGCAGTTAAGCACTCCTTGTCCAAAGTTCAAGTTTAGATAAACTTCTCTGTCGTGGATCACCAGACTTCCGGTGTAGTAAACCTCTCCAGAGTAGGAAGGAGCGTTGGCTTCGGGGTTGGACTCCACACCTCTTAGTTCCCTTTCGCCCATATACTTAGGAATCATTTCTATGATTTCTTGGCTTATGGAAATTTGCAAAGGAATGTCTCCTTGCTGATCTGCCAGAGTCATAGACACTCCGTGGTCAAGCAAAAGCTGCACTACAGGCACGTGGGCTCTTTTGCAGGCTTGGTGTAAAGGAGTTCCTTTGATGTCAGTCATTTTGTTAGGTTGAATGCGAGGATGCTTAAGTAAAGCCCTTACGCACTCTAGGTGTCCATGGAAACTAGCTAAAAGTAACGGAGTCCATGAGTCGTAGCTTTCTCTGTTGCAGTTAGCTTGGCGAGCTACAAGGAGCTGCACAATATTAGAGTGACCGTGATGACAAGCAAAGTGCAAAGGAGTCCATCCGTTATCGTCAGCTGAGCTAAGTAGGTCTTCTTCTTCGTCAACAGTTTTAGAACCTTCTTCTTTTTCGTACTCGCCTATGCTTTGAAGCAGTCCAGACAGGGTTCCTTCCTTAATTTTTTCCACAATGATTCCCAGCCAATCCTTTCCGGGTGCTACTTCTTGTTGGTCTTGGAAGCGTGACTTAGCTCTGTTGCGCATAGCAATCTCTTGGTCGCGTTCTGGAGTGTGGATGTCCAGCATTAAAAAGGCTCCTTCCACTACTCCGTAAGATTCTAGAGTGTAATCGTCACCCAGAAGCATTTCGTGTTCTTCTCGAAGCAAAAGGATCCTCAAAGCTTCTACGGGCTGAGAGACCTGGGGTGAAATTTGCTCCTTTATTTTGGCTATGGTGTCAGTTGGTTCAGCTTCTAGTTTGACTTCGGTACCTTCAGAGGAGTCTAATAGCTTGAATATTAACTGCATTTTATTTCAACAAGGATGAATTAACATTAGGCACTTATAAATATAAATGGTGCAATGATGAAAGATTGTCACTACCAATGACTCTTGATTTCTTTTGCTTTCTGATCCACTTAAACTTAATAACTTAACTAGCATAGCTCAGAACCTCACAGTCCCCATAATAAATGGAAATCGATTTATTACATCCTGCGGCAGAGGAAGCAAGAAGGCAACACAAGAAAAAGAGATTAGTACAAAGCCCCAACAGTTACTTCATCGACATTAAGTGCCCTGGATGTTATAGTTTGACTACAACTTACAGCCATGCACAAACAGTAATCAAGTGCGAAGGGTGTCAGTTCGTTCTTGCACAGCCTACAGGGGGGAAATGCAAGCTCACAGTTGGGTGTTCGTTCCGCAGAAAGCAGGATTAAATAAGTCTTATATTCTCTAAGCTTCTAGAGTTAATCTTAAGGTATTCCTAACCATTATATAAATGCTGCGGCAAGCAATTAGAAACTACACTTCCATATCTGGCTCCAAGGCAAGAATCATAGATAACTTCGACGTGCACTACCAATGGATGAACCAAAACAAACCAAGCTTGAGTTTGTTTTACTTCAAAAACAGCTGGAACCCAGAATGCTCCCGATCTCTTCAAAAAGACTTCCTTAAAATGATAGAACACGAACCCTTCGAAACCTTTGTAGTCAACTCGGACTTGGGAGCCCAGGGCGAAAAGGTCAAGCGTTATTACTGCGTCAAGTACGAACCAACTTTCCTCTTTTTGTCCGACGGAATGGAAGTGCTTAGGGTTGTGGGCAGTGACTTGGGAGAACTGACTAAACAAATCAAAAGAGTAAAGGAGTTCAGAAGGAAGGTTAGTTCAAAACTCAACTTGGAACCTGGAGTTGATGCTTGGGAGAACTTCCACGATGAGTACATCCAAGAGTGGCATGAGTGGAGTAGAAAGGAGTCCTGGGAGGGAGAAGGAACTATTATCTTTGATAGGAACTAACTTAACAACTTAAAAGCTTACCAAGCTTAGTTATTATAGAATCAAGTTAGATTCATACATGGTCAGTTTCAGGTTCTTCTCGTTCGGAGAAGTTTCAGAGTCAGCAAAACTTCCTTGCTCACTCCTGAACTTGAGGTTCTTCAAGTTAAGTTTCTTGTTTACTGCTATCATAACAGTTTGTTGCTTATCGAGCTGTACACTTAGTTTGGCTCCCATGATTTCAAATTAAAATTATAATGCTCTCCCTAAAACCATCTTTTATCTTTAAGCATCTATAATACAGTGTGCTTAAAACAGCACTTTAAAATGAGTTATTAGCTAAATCTAAAATTCATAACTCTTTTAGGAGTTTAAGGCATCTGGAAGTTTTGCTATACAAAGTTGTAAAAACTCAGTAAGTTTAAGGCAATTCAGCCACTGCAAGTTAAAGAAAGACTTTGAATCTGCTCCAATTGACTCCATTTAACATTTATAAGTATATGAGCTCAAACCGCCGGTCTACGCCTAGGTCAAGAATAGAAGAACTAAAAGCTCTAAGAAAGCCCAGGAAGAAAAGGCCCTCTACTTCACGTCACTCTGGCAAACTAAACAACTCAGCAAATGTTTCGAACTACGTCAAACAAGAAATTTCACCTAAATTTAGTGCGAAAACTACTTCGAAACAAGTAGTGCCTATGATTCCTGTTCAGCGACTACACACTCAATACAAGCCCCGGAGAAAACCAAACCTGAACTTAACGAATCCTTCTTTGAACTCAACTTTAAATTCCTCTAGAAGACTTAACTTGAGTCAAAGAACTGTTGCTCCCCAGCCTCCTGAAAACCCCAAAAATGACAGTTTCACTAGATCCAAATACGCTGTTCCCCAGGAAACCGAGATGCCTTTTTCTGCACTAAGTGCTTTGAAAAAATTCAAGGAGCAACTTTCTGACTACGAAAAGGCAGAGATTCTAGACTACAAAGAAGTGTACTACATGGGGTTGCGTGTGCCAAAAGAAAAACTAGGCAGTGGGCCTAACTTTGGGTTTGACGACGAAAAAGGCGACTACAAGTTGTACAAAGGAGACCACATTGCTTTTAGGTTTGAGATTAAAAAACTACTAGGAAAGGGGTCATTTGGACAGGTGTGTGAGTGCTTTGACCATAAGAAAAAAGAAACTGTAGCTATTAAAATCATTAAAAATCAGAAAAGGTTCGAACACCAAGCAGGAGTTGAAATAAAGGTACTCCACGCCTTGAAGTCACGTGACCCCAACGACACTAATAACGTTATCCACATGAAGAGTTACTTTGTTTTCAGAAAGCATATATGCATAAGCTTTGAACTCTTAAACAGTAACTTGTACGACCTACTTAAACTCAACAAGTTCAAAGGACTTTCTCTTAACTTGCTCAGAAGGTTTGCTGTGCAAATACTCTTAGCTCTGAAGTACTGCCAAAAACTCAAAATAGTTCACTGCGACCTAAAGCCAGAAAACATTTTACTTAAACAGCCAAATAAATCAGGCATTAAAGTAATTGACTTTGGGTCAGCTTGCTTCGAGTCCGAAAAAGTTTACACCTACATCCAGTCTCGGTTCTACAGAGCCCCTGAAATAATACTCGGAATAGAGTACACTACTGCAATAGATATGTGGTCTTTAGGCTGCATGCTTGCAGAACTGTACTTGGGCAAACCACTTATGCCTGGAGAAAGCGAATACGAACAACTACAACTTATCATGCAGTTAAGAGGTTTGCCTTCAGCTTCCTTACTGAGACAAGGCACTAGAATAAGAAACTTTTTTGCTGGAAACGAACCTAAGCTCAAACCCAACTCGAGTGGCAAAGTGCACCTTCCTGCAACTAAAAACCTAAAAGCGTGTTTGGGCTGCAAAGATGATAACTTTACTGACTTCGTGGACAAATGCTTAACTATGGACCCACAGCAAAGAATGACTCCGGAACAAGGCCTACAGCATCCCTGGGTGGTAGAGGGTATGAAGAACAGCAGTTCCAAGTCTCCTCGCAAAGTTAAGCATATCCCCACAGTTAAGAATTTGATGTTTTCCAGCTAAATTAAATGTAATTGAGTTACTTAATTTACCACTCAAGAAAAGGATCGTCAGCTGGCCTTACTGAAGGAGCTTTAGAAGTTGAGTCGGGGTAGTGCTGGTAGTTAGAAGTATCGTTTGGAGAGTGCACAGTAGGTTTGTAAGACATTTGGACTTCTTTTCTGATGATTCTTTCCCAGTCCAAGCCTGCGAACCACCTGTGCCTTTTGATGTCCTCTACTCCGCGTTTCAGGTTCCCGTAGCGCTTAGTTAAGTCAGCTTCAAGCAAGTGCTTGACAAGGCTTCTAGCGTTTTTGTCAAAGTTCCTAGGGAACTTAACCTTTCCTTTGAGAATTTTCTGGTAAATAGCCATAGGGTCTTCGTCACTGAAAGGGTCAATCCCAGCAAGCATTTCGTAAAGAATGATTCCTAGTGCCCACCAGTCCACTGGCTTTCCGTGGCCTTTGTTCAGAAGTATTTCCGGAGCTAAGTACTCTGGAGTGCCACAAAGAGTGTAGGTCCTGGACTCTACTACTTTGGCAAATCCAAAGTCAGTCAGTTTTAAATATCCGTCTTCGCAAATGAGTAAGTTTTCAGGCTTCAGGTCCCGGTACACTACATTCAAGGAGTGCATATACTCAAACATAAGCACTATCTGGGCGGAGTAGTGCTTCGCCATCTCGTTTTCTAGTTTGCCCACTGTGCGCAGGTAACTGAATAACTCCCCTCCAGGCACGTACTCGAGTGCAAAGTACAAGTATCTTTCGTCTTGAGCGTAACTTAGCAAGTTAACCAGGAAGGGGTGCTGGATCATTCTGAGAATTGAAAACTCGGAAATAACATGGTCTACTTGCTTCATTCGGAGGATTTCCCCCTTTTTGAGAATTTTAAGCGCAACAAACTCACCAGTGGTCTTTAGTCTAGCGAGTCTTACCCGTCCAAATGACCCTACTCCGAGAGTTTGGAGTATTTCTAAATCATCTGGTTCAACTTTACTCGCCATTTAACTTTATGAGTGCTATGTTAGAATCCTTTGTATACGAATCATTAAATATGATCAGAAGAAAGGTTATTAGGTATTTTGCTATGGCGTCTGAGTTTTCGCAGTACGAAGAGGGCACGAGGAAGTACTGGAACCACATAGGGGACTGGTATGTGAAGTACAACCTCGAAAACTCCAACAAGATGTACAAAGCAATGGCTCCATTTCTCAAACTGGAGAATGCAAAGTCCATCATAGACGCTGGCTGTGGAGCTGGAAATGGAGCTCAAGTTCTTCAGTCTTACGCCCCTAACGCTAACTTCACACTTGTTGACATAAGTGACGATTTAGTTACTAAAGCGCAAGGACTTAACTTGCCTAGAACTCAAGTTAGACGCGAAAACGCTGAGTTTCTTACCGACCCAGACGGAACGTTTGACGTTTACATCAGCAATGGACTTCTGGAGATAGTGGACAACCCTTCCTGGTTGATTCACGAAGCTTATAGAGTGTTGAAGCCAGAAGGAACAGCTGCGTTTTCTATCTACGGGAGAATGGGGATTTGCAACACCCTTAGAATTTACAAGTCAATCAAAATGAAGCTTAAACTCAGGAAAGGAATTTCAGAGCCTAGGTTTGAACTTTCAGACCCTGAAAAGGCAAAGGCCCTGATTAAAGATGCTGGTTTTAGGGATATAAAGTACTTCTACGAACAGTACCACTTCCCTTCACTAGAGCCTAAAGATGTCTTTGGGTTGTACTGGGAAAACCCCGTGTTGAGGGAAGGTGCTGAACAGGAAGGAAAAACTAAAGAGTTGGAAAAAGCCATTTTGGAAGAGTTGGAGGACATTTTGTACGAAAAGGAAGAACCACTTATTTACGAAGCCTTAATACTCACTGGTTCCAAGTAGTTTTAATTAATCATATATAATGAAAATAGCCTCTGCATTTCTTAAAGAGCTGCCACTTGTAGACCACGCTGTGCTTTACGGCTCTTCTTACCTCAAGAAACCCTTGATTGGAGTGGACAGCTCTGCCCAAGTAGACTTGATTCTAGCTGTGAAGGACCCTTTGGACTGGCACAAACAAAACCTCAAAACAAACCCTAAGCACTACTCCTCAGTGTGCCAGTCAGAAGGCCCTGAGTTCATTGTAGACAGTGTTTCTAAGGCTGCAGGAATTCACTACAACCCCTTCGTTTACTTCGAAGGAAAGCGCTTTAAGTACGGAGTCATTTCAGTACAGGACTTGTGTGAAGACCTAAGGAACTGGAAAACACTTTATATGGCAGGGAGGTTCCAAAAACCTAAGTTAGCCTTGGTGGAGGACAAACGTGTCACTATAGCTCAGCAAAAGAACTTGAGAATGGCTTTGGCTGTAGGCATGCTTACTTTGCCTGAAGTAACTACAGAAGAAGACCTTTTTTTCAGAATAAGCAGCATTTCTTATGTGGGCGACAACAGAATAGAGGACCCCAGTAAGGTGAGGAACATAGTGAAAGGAAACATAGACAAGTTTTTGGACATGTACTTGCCTATGATAAAGGACTTTGGAGGGTTTGACATAGACAACGGAGCAGTTGAGGTAATTTGTAAGTAGAGAGAAGGAGACATCCAAGTGTTTGTCAAAGAGCTGCCTGAGTGGCTGCAGACAAGACTGCCTAACCTCACGAACCTAGACTGGGAAGCAAGGGAGAACGAAATCTTTGGAGTCTTTGCAGAGAAGAACGCTGCTTACTCTTACCAACAAATCCTCCACGCTTTAAGAACAACCTCCTACAATCACATTTTCAAGTATGCAGTTGAAAAACTCTTAAAGGCGTTTAATGGGTGGTCTAAAAGCTAAGTACTCAGTAGTTAAGTTTACAGTTATTTTTTAATTCATGGCGAATAACGACACCAAAGCAAAAAGGAACAACTCAATGCCAGCTTCAAGAAACAACCCACGCACATGCCCTCTTTCCGACCCTTCAATTGGAATTGTTTCGGAGAACGACCACAAAGTAGGTCTTTGCCTTTGTAGGTTCTGCACTTGCTCCAAACACGTTTGTCCTTATTTAGAACATTCCGACCTTTATTTAAAATCAGCTTTCAAGTCCACTTACAGCAACGAGTTTAAGAAGTCAGGCTTTGACAAGCCCATTAGGGTCGAGCCTAAACTCTACCAACCAAACAAGCAAAAGATGGACTTAACCACTACTAACAATGCAGAGTACAAGCCTTTTTCAGTGCCTCCACAGGAACAGAAAGAAGTTAGGTACTCCAAACCAAAACCCTTCACTGTCAGTGGAGAGTCTTCTTACTCCAACCAGTTCCCTAACTGGGGTCCTTACTACGTTAACTATGAAAAAAGGTGGCATCCTCCCGTTAGGTCTACTGAACTTAGGTTCCAAGGAGACAGCAGCTACAGAAACAGCTTTTTGTCACTTTCTCAGGAGCAAATTAAGCACACCAAAACTAACTTCAGTACTTTTAGTGCTTTAGGAAGTAAGTTTTCTCTGGGGCCTAAAGTTGGTATGGACGCCAAAACTACCTACGCAGAAAAAATGCAGAACTACAACGGAACTAACTTGAACTACAGGGTCAAAGTAAAAGCCCCTAAGGTCAATAACCCCTCCACTCCCAAAGATCACTTTAAAACAAGCACAGGGAACTTCTTCAAAACCTTCACTCCCCAGACTAAGGACCCCAGGATGTTCAGACACCAACTGATGTCCAGAGGCTAATTAATCTAATTAAGCATAATAATGAACGTGCATCAGGTTTCTAAGAAACTCCTGTTTTTTGAGTCTAGGTTCAGTTTGGCTTTTCTCAGCCCAGCTCCTATTTTACCAGGACGTAAGGCAATATCTAGACTCCCTAGTCACTTCTAAATTCCAGGCCAAGAACCTCCACGAACTGACTGCCGAACAAAACACTGACCTTTGGCTTACTGTGCAAAAAGTCAACTCTGTTTTGCAGGAAACTTACGAGTCCACTGCCTTCACAATAGAAGTCAAGGACGGAGTAAACTCCCAGCTCTTCATCAACGTAATTCCTAGGAAACACGGAGACCTACCTGTGAACGACGTTATTTACAGACACTTAGAAACTCCTTCGGAACAACTAGACAACCCTGAGTTCCACGACTTAGCCCAGAGTCTTTCTTTGAAACTTTCGAATGATTAAGTTAACACAATTACTGACATAAATAATACAATGGCTTTAAGAAAGTTAGTTTACATTGACTCCGACTTAGTTTTTGACTTCAGAGGCTTGCAGTTTTGCTTAGCTCGGGCCCACCAAAGTTTACAGCAGGAATCAATCAACACCCTATACAACAAAAGCTTGACAGAGGGATTCAGAAACCTAGGCATAGAAGTAACCAAACAAGAAGTAACTAACTACCTCAGCTCTGTAAGACCCCACCTTAACTCTTACAGCGTTTTGAAAGCTTTGAAAGATAACCAAAACACTATTAAACTCATTAGTTTTCTGGAGCAGGAGTACACTGAGCATGTACTTCAGAGTTACTCGCCCTTTGCTGAGTTAATAGATGGAGTCGAGTACATATCTCACCAAGACTTACTGCAAATCAACCCTTCTTCACTAGGCACTGATTGTCTTTATGTGCTAAATGACTTAAGTTTAACTACAAAGCTCAGAAAGCAAGGCCTGGAAGCTAAGCACGTTAAGTTTCCCAGAGAAGAGTCAGACGAACTAAGTCTGAACCATTTGGCAGACTTAGTTGACACTACCCAAACTTGTGAGTTCTTTTTGTGGAAGAACTCAGTTGTGCTTGAAAACACTCCAGTCATGGTTGGAAGCATTGTAAGCGGTTTTGGAAGGGGCTCGAAAGACCTAGGGTTTCCCACAGCCAACTTGGAGTTAACAAGTAGTGTCAACTCTGAAGGACTCGTTCCTGGGATCTACGCTGCAACTGCTTGTTTCGAAGGCTCTGAAACACCTTACAAAGCAGCAGTGTCTATAGGGTGGTGTCCTTACTACAACAACCCTGAAAAAACAGTGGAAGCCCACATTATGGAAAAGTTCGAGGGAGACTTGTACGGAGAAGTGCTTACGGTGCGGTTAGTTGCCTACTTAAGAGCAGAGTGTTCTTTTAGGAACGTGGAAGACCTAATCAGGGCTATTGGGTACGATGTAAAGCTTACTGAGGAGTTAGTTAAGATTTAAGTAATCACGTGAGTTAACAATCCACTTTGTTAAATATGAATATAATTAAAAGAAATGCTGAATCTGTTGAGTCGAAGGTTTTCGCACAACTGCAAGTCTTTAATAAAGCACCCGCACTACTGCAAAATCTTTTGCCCTCTCTGCTACGAAGAAGGCCAAGAGATGCTTGAGTCTGGAGTTAATTACTTCAAGCTTTTCTTGCTGCCTGAGACATACAGCATTGATAAAGCCACACTTTCCCAGAAGTACCGGGCTTTCCAAAAAATTTTGCATCCCGACAAACTGCGAGCTCATGGGTTCACTAACCCGAACTACTCCAAGTTCTTGTACCAAGCCTACAAGACCCTAGAAGACGACGTTGAGCGAGGAAAATACTTAATGGAACTTATGCAGGAATCGGTGGGAGAACTCGAAGTGAAGGACGTAGACTTTTTAGAAGAACAACTAGAAAAAAGAGCTTTGTTGTTTGAAGAAGGCGAAGAAGAAGCTAAAGAAGTTCTGGACGATGTCAAAGGTGCTATACAAGAAATCACTGAGAAGATCGAGAAGTGCTTTAATAAAGGAGACTGGGCATCCGTCAAAGACTTACTTGGGAAACTGAGTTTTATGAGGAAACTCGAACTGGAGGCTAGACACAAAGCCTGTGCTTAATAACATCTTTGATTAAAACTAAGTTAGAGAAAGAACGGGAGGCTACTATTAGTCAATAAAGAATAAATGGTGAGGTTCATCAAACCAGGAAGGATAGTGATTCTTCTCACAGGACGCTACGCTGGAAAAAAAGCAGTTGTAGTTAGGTGCTACGACGAAGGAACCAAAGACAGAAGGTTCCCTCATTGCTTAGTAGCAGGAATTGAAAAGCCCCCCTTGTTCGTCACACCTAATATGCACGAGAAAAAGCAAGAACGCCGCACCCGAGTTAAGGCCTTTGTGAAATATGTTAACTACCAGCACATGATGCCAACTCGTTACCAAGTGGCTTCAGAGATCGACCTTAAAGGCATTGTTACAGACGAAAAGATGAGCACTCTGCAGTCAAGGAAGGCACTCAAGAAAGAACTCCGCAACTTGCTGACTCAAAAGTACACCTCCCAAGCTGCCCCCAAGAAAGGCGAAAAAGGCGCAACCCTCCACACCAAGTTCTTATTCGCTAAGTTACGATTCTAAAAGGATGGCTTCCATTTTATAATTAGTGGCAATGGGAATCTCACGTGACAAGAGACACAAGCGTAGGAGCACTGGAGGCCGAATGCCCATTCACCAGAAGAAGCGTGCCTTCGAAAAGGCCAGACAGCCCGCAATGACCAAGTTAGGCCACAAACGTATTCACAGTATCCGGGTTCGCGGAGGAAACTACAAACAAAGGGCACTGAGACTTGACTCAGGCAACTTTTGCTGGAGCTCCCAGGAAACGACTCGCAAGGCGCGTATCTTCGGAGTGGTGTACAACGCCACAAACAACGAACTCGTGAGGACTAACACTTTGACCAAAAACACAATAGTGGAGGTTGACGCTACACCCTTCGTTCAGTGGTACTACAGAGAGTACGGAGTGTACCTTGGTAGGAAGAAGGAAGAAGAAACCAAAGAACGCTCTGCCAAAGCCCAAGAAAAGTTCGAAAAAATCCAAGAGTCCTGGAAAGAAAAGCAAGACAAGCAGGTGCTGGACGAAAACTTGAAAGAAATCCTTAAAAGTGGAAAAGCTCTGGCTTGCATCAGGTCCAGACCTGGACAGTGTGGAAGAGCTGACGGGTACTTACTCGAAGGTCCTGAACTCGAGTTCTACAAGAAAAAGCTTGAGAAGAAGAAGGGCAAAAAATAACTAACTGGCTTTTATGCTTTAAGAAATTAAGTTGTCCATATTTAATCAATGCAGCAGAAGAGGGAACAACCATTGCGCCTCAGAGAGTTAATCAAAGAAGTCAGGGCCTGCAAGACAGCTGCAGAGGAACGTGCAGTTGTTTCCCAAGAAGCTTCAGAAATCCGAGACAGTTTCCGTGACGAAAACTATAAGTTCCGCCATAGAAGTGTTGCCAAGTTGCTTTTCATTCAAATGATGGGGTACCCAACTAACTTCGGGCAGGTGGAGTGCCTGAAACTAATAGCCAGTACCAACTTCACTGAAAAGCGAGTGGGGTACTTGGGACTCACTCAGCTCCTCAACGAAAAAGACGACGTGCTAGTTATGGTTACCAACTCTATGCAAATAGACATGAACAACAGCAACACCCGAATTTCAGGAATTGCCCTGACAGCTTTGGCCAACATTGCAACTGGGGAAATGTGCAGGGACCTTTCTAAGGACGTTTGTCGCTTAATGAGCCATTCTAACTCTTACATACGCAAAAAAGCTGCAATGGCAGGGTGCAGGGTTGTAAGGAAGTGCCCTGACATGATTGAAGAAATTGCAGAGGAGGTGCCTAAATTGCTTCAGGACAGAAGCCATGTGGTAGTTATGAACGGAGTTAACTTGCTTCTTGAGATTTTAAAGATTGAAAGCAGTGCAAAGCAAGGATTTGAGCAGTACCTCGAACTCTTAGTTAGGGCTTTGAAGAACTTGCTGCACACAGTGCATTCTCCTGAGCACAGCATTGGGGGTGTCATTGACCCTTTTCTTCAAGTGAGTTTGCTTAAGTTACTGGGCCAACTAGGAGTGGGCAAAAACAACGAAGAACTTGCAGACTGCTTGGCTCAGGTTGCCACTAATACAGAGTCCACCAAAAACCCTGGAAACTCAGTTTTATACGAGTGCGTCCGGACAATACTAGACATTGAAGGAACTAGTGGACTGAAGGTACTTGCCACTAACATTATGGGAAGGTTCCTGATGAACAGGGACAATAACTTGAGGTACGTAGCACTGAATTCTTTGTTGAAGTTCGTTAAGTTCGACCAAATAGCTGTGCAGCGCCACAAGCAAACAATTCTGGAGTGCCTTAAAGACATTGACATCACTATTAGGAAGAAAGCCTTAGAACTAACCTACAGCATCATTAACGAGTCCAACGTGACCCAAATTGTGCAAGAGATGATTAACTTCCTTATAGAGTCTGAAGCTGAATTTAAAGAAGCCCTTGTAACTAAAATCTGCTTAGCTGTAGAAATGCACAGTCCTAGCAGAGTGTGGCAGATCGACACTATTATTAGGGTGCTGACTTTGGCTGGTGTTTACGTTCCAGAAGAGGTAGTGGCCTCAACTGCCCACATTATATCTGACTCTTCGGAACTCCACTCGTACTCAGTCCACAAACTCTTTAGAGCACTTAGGGACAACAAAGACCAGCAAGGGCTAGTTTTACTGTCGATCTGGGCTATAGGGGAGTTTGGGAACTTTCTGCTTACAAGTAGTCAAGACGGGGACTTGGAGTATGAAGCAGTGTCTGGGGACCAGATTCTGAGTAGTTTAAGCGAAGTTGTGAAGAACGGAGACCAAACTTTGAAAGAGTACACACTTACTGCCCTAGTCAAGTTAAGTGTTAGGTTGCCTGAAATGTCAGAAGCTATCAAAAAACTTCTAGAAAAAGAAAAGGCTTCAATCAACGTAGAACTCCAGCAAAGATCTTGTGAGTACCTGCAACTTCTAGAAAGCAACTGGAGCCAAGTAAGGAAGCCACTTTTGGAAAACATACCTCCTTACAAAAAGGCAGTGGAAAAACCCCAGTTGACTGAAATTAAAAGCCAACCAGCTTTGAAAAAAGAACATAACTTACTAGACCTAGACCTTATTTTCGACTCTAATACACAAGAAAACCCTTCCCAGACAGCACCACCGACAGAAAGTTTAATAGACATTTTTGAGTCAAACACAGACAGGTTCTCTGAGTTTGAAGAAGCTAAACCCTCAGAAACCTTTGACTTAGTGGCTTTTGAAGACGAAGAAATCAAGGTTTCTTTTTCTTGTTCCAAACCTTCAGAACCCAAAACTACCTTTATACAAGCAGTTTCTACCAACAAAACTTCTGCTGCCATTTCAAACTTTAAGTTGTCAGTGGCAGTGCAGAAGCACCTAACTCTTTCGCTGTCAAACGCAACTTCGAACTACGTAAACCCAGGAGAAAGCACCCGCCAGGACATGAACATCACTAACACTCAGCAAGGCCAAAAGCCCATAGTGCTTCGACTCAAAATAGACTACACCTTAGGCTCTAACAAGTCCAAAATGACTACAGTTGACTCTTTCCCTAAAGATTTTTAAATGTTAGTTAAATCGCTGAGTTAGAGGTTACCTAAAAAACCGGTCTTCCTCTTCACTCGAACTGGTACAAAACACGTAAGCTGAGTGACTATTAACTTTAGTTCTACCGTCCAAAGGAAGTTCTACCGGTTCTAGTCTGCGCGGAACGTCTTCAGGCAGGAGGTTTCTGAACTCTTCTTGGTAGAACTCCTTGACTTTCTGTGGCGGGTTGTAGTTGGAAAAAGAACTTGACTCTGAAATGGCTTCTGAGTGTTTAGGGGAAAGTTGAGTGTCAGTGTTTCTGTAGAACCTTCCGAAGTCCCTTGAGAAGTCTGCTGTGCTCACAGGGGACTTGGCAGGTTCAGCTGTAGTGAACATTTCGGGTTCCTGTTTTCTTTGTCTTTTGTGTTTGTTTTCTTTGTCGTCGAAGTACTTTTTAGAAGGGGTGCGCTTGTTCCTTTTTTTAAGTTTAGTTCCTACACAGGCGTCACGAGTTCTGGGTTTTTCTCGGAATTCTTGTTTGGACCTTTGAACTTGTTCTCTGATTTTAGGACCTACGTCGCGGAGGTACTCTGGGATTTTGCGTTTGTCAGTTTGTTTTTCTTTCCCTGTAAGTTTGAAAGGGGGTTGTTGGAGCTTTTTGGACTTGTGCTGGGACTCTGGAGGCGATGTTTCTGAGACCCACTCTAAGTTCCGGGGTTTTCTTTGGTTGGCTGGGTGCGAAGAGACCCTTGCTGGTGCTTGCTGTTCTTCCTTTGGCAATTCGCTGAGTTCTTCGACTTCTTTAAGGGTCACTTTGAGGGGTTTTCCAGACTGGTTTAGGATCTGGAACACCCTTCCTTTTCTAGCGATTAGTAAGTGCCAGGTTTTGTCTTGTCTGTCGCCTTTCCTCTTCTTGTCCATTTTAAATTTAAACAATTCCTAAAAATGAGATTCTGTGTAGTGTTTATATCTATATGCATTATAGCAGGATTGATTTCAGTGGTTTTTCCTTACATTGAAAGGTTCACGTACTACACTCCGTCTATTGTGTACATGACTTCTTTCCAAGGAACCCATACAAACACTGCCCCTCTCCTCAACGCTTTGCTCAAAAAGTTCTCAACTTACTTCCCTTCTGAACCCTCGCCGCCTTTGTTCAACAGTTCAAGTTACCCTTTTTTGTTTTCTGACTCTAAAACACTTAACCTTTTGTTGGTGGCCAACACCATTCCCACAAAAAACTCAGCGTCTCCTTACTCTTCTAAACTGAGTTACCAAACAACAGAACTCCAAGGACTCCTAGGCACTTCACACGAGTCCTTAGCTTGGAATTTCCTATGGGAAGTGGACATCCCTGGAGTTGTTTATGGACTTACTGCTTCTGGGGAGGACTTACTTGCAGTTTACCGCAAACAAAACGAAGAAGTAGTAGTCCACGTTCTGAGGTATTTTGCCAACAGAACTGAGGGACTTTGGGAGGACTTTGAACTTCCAGGAAGTTTGCCTTTGTTGGGAATGACCATTGACCAAGACCTAATAGCTTACTCCAGAGAAGGAGACACTCGGACCTTTAGGACCCTTGAAAGAATCAACGGAAGCTGGACCCACAGCCAATACGGCGAGTTCCACGACAGAGAAAAGTTTAGGGTGAGTGAAGTCACTGGTCTCAAAATCATCAGGGTGAAGAACTTGAGGTTTTTAGCCCGTTCAACTGCCAAAAAATACACACAAGATTACGCCTTCTTCGAAACTGACTTTTTGCTTCAGAACTCAACTACAAAGGACTGGAAGCTTTTTGAAGACTTTGGGTACAAAATACCACTTCCAGACTTGTGGACTCACGTTTCAGGAAGCGAGATTATGGAGCCTCCTAAGATCAAAACGAGTCAAGAAGACTCTCAAATGTACATTGGCCACATGGGGGAGGTCATTTCTGCTGTGAACTTTACGTAAGCATTACTTAGTGGAGACCTCTACACTATTCACTACTTAAGTCCAGCTTACGAAACAGACTTTGCAAGCTTTGAAATCTCCAAAAAGGGAGACATGATTCTTTTGGTAAGGCCTACACAGACACTTCCAGGTTACTATGAAAAAGAAAGGCTGCGGCTCATCAGAACTGCAGTGGACGGAGAAATCATCTTTGAGTCCTACGTAGACCTGAGACTGGACCACTTGCCTCCACCTGCCTACACCTCTTCTATCAGAGCTTTTAAACTCATAGAAAAAGAACTTAAGCTTTACACAGTACTAATGTACGAAGGCGGAGGGATAGTGGTTCTCGACTTGACTGAGATTGCTGACGAAACTACTGTTTACAGTGAGTTTTTGAACCTACTAGAAGAACTGATAACTACAGTTTTTACTATAGCGATCTTTGGGTACCTTTTGTTTGCAAGGCCTATTTTTATGAGGAGACAGAATAATTAACTAATTTCATAGTAATTCTAATGCACATGCCTAGTATCTACTTTAAAAGAGATTCGCAAAACAATATTGAATACAAAGAAATGCCTAAACCCAAGGTTCCTAAAGAAAAACCTAAAACTAAAAAGTCAAATATCCAAAGTATTTTGGAAGAGTGCAAACTTTTAGAAAAGAAGCACCAAAACTTGTTCCAAAAAAACACCATAAGGAGAGGCTCCAGAGAAATATCAGTGGGAACCAACGACTACTACCCACCGAAAAACAACATATCTTTTAGCATACCTTCACAAACCTCTGAATTGGAGTTTGCAAACATGCCTAAGAACCAACTCAAAAGATTCCACTTAGGCAGTAAAAGACTAGAACTCTCCTTGAACTCTTCTATTGAGTCCGAGTCATTGAGTCTAGAAGCAAGCAGAAACTACCCTCTTAAATCCACTTCTTCTAGAGACTACTACGCAGAAAACTCTTCACAGTCAATTTTGGACTTGATAAACCGCAGGTTCAAGAACCTGTCTGAGTCGCAGGAATTTAAAAACTATGTTCCCTTGAGCAAACAAGGCAAAAAAAAGACTAAGGAGTTAAAGATAGTTAATAAGAAAGACTCAACTAAGCGCAGAAGCAAGTCAATTTTCACTGTGAGCAACTGGCACCATAACGCTACTTAAGTTTAAGAACTTTTATCACAAAGCTTCTTTTTCATTTTCAACAGGGTTTTATGTAAGCTGTGTAGGTCTTTAGAGACTTGTCTAATTAAAGGAATAGTTTTATTAAATCTGTAGGACACCTCAGCATACTTGATTTGGCACACTTCGTTGAACGAAGCTAGTTCATCATTGGACTCAGTTAGTAACTTCAGAGTGGAGTACTGAGAGTTCACTATAGTGTTTAGAGTTTCTTTAGGAACTACCCAATTCATGCAATTGAACTCTGAAGAAAACTCCAACAGTAAGTCAGCACTGCCCTCTGAAGACACCAAGATGTGAACCTTTATCATAATTATTAACCAACATGGTTGACATCACTTCTGCTGAGGACCAACATAACGTCTTTGCACAAACGTTATCTTTAAACTTTGAAATCGAAGCGCTTAAAACTAGTGCCTTCAAAACTCCTTTCAATAAAAAACGCGACCAGGTTTGCAGAATCATCAGAGAAGTAGAAGCTAATAAGAAGAAAACACAAAGCAAAACCCCTGAAAGCAAACCATTTGAAAGCAAAAAAAAACCTTGTAGGCTCTTTAGAGACGCTTTTCCCAGAGTGAATGCTAGAAAAAAGTTGTTTGATACGCTTAAGAACTCAGAGTCTAGACTCAAAAAAGACAGAGCAGGACAGTTAGTAGCTTACGAACAAGTTTCAAAAGAACCTTCTCTTAAAGAAAAAATCCAAAGGTCAAGTCAACACTCTGCTTTTAGGTTCAGGCCAGAAAAGCAACCTTTTCAAGAAAGCTTCAACAGAACCAGAAGCACTTCCTTCACAAAAAAGCACCTAAGCACCAAGAAGCTCCCAAGAAACAACTCAAAAACAAACCAAACTTTTGTAACTACTCCAAAAAAGTACTCTCTGAACTCAATTCCTGAGTTTGTTGAGTCTGTGTTTGATAACTCTTTAAAAGAAGGTTCTCTGAGTCCTTCAAATGTGTTCCAAAGGTGCAAGCAACGCTTTGCCGAAGCAAAAGCCATCCAAAACAACAAACTTTACGATACACTTAACAAAGTTAACCAACAAAAGCAGTTTACAATCAAAAAACAACTTGAAGAACTGAACTTTAAAGACAAGTACAGTATCTTGAAAAAAATACTGATTTCAAGGCACCGGAAACTCCAAAAAAGCATAAGTTTCCAAAGACTCAAAAGAATTAACCACCTTAAAAGGCAAAAAGAACTAGTTAAACTTCTAGAAAAGTACTTAAGGGCCATGTACGAAGTTGCTCCAGACCAAATTAGACTTTTCAACATAATTTACTACCTTGTGAACGCAGACCACCTTATTTCTCAAAACGACGTTTGTGAAATAGAAAAGGAACTCCACACTGACGAAGTCGACGAAATGCTTACTGTAATAAAAAATAACTTAGCCTGAGAAATCTCCCAGGCACAACCATTTTAACTAAGTCAGCTTCCAATACAAGATTGGTAAATTAAAGGGGCGCCGACCTTAGCCATAAATACGCTGGGCCTTACCCATAGTGGTTTTAATATGGAGTGTGCGGATGTTATTCCACTGTTTCTTGAGCAAAGACGCTAAGAAGTTGATGGCCAGTGTGATGTTCTCTCTTTGTTGTTCTTCAGTCATGTTGAGGTTTGCAACTGCCACTCCCATGCAGAGTACTTTCTTGAGTTGGAACTTAATTGTGGCCTTGGCTTCGTCGATCTTTTCTTGGAGGTTGTCGTTGTGGGAAACAGTCATGGGGAACTTTCCAAGCTTGGTAAGGGAAGGTCCTACTAGTCTTGGAATCTGCTTGATGATGGACTCAGAAGCAAGGAGCACAGCGTAGGGCTTGAAGAACTTCTTCATGGGTTTGCGTTGTTTGTTGAACTTTTTGAGTCCTTCTGCGTCTATGTAGGGGATTCCTAGTTCTTTGGCCTGATCGCAGTGGATCTGGTCTCCCAAAATGATTGCTTGCAGCTTTTGGCGAGGGATGTGCTTGAGTTTGATTGAGCCTGAGAACCTCTTGTCTTTTTGGGGGTCGTAGTCTTTGAGACCAATCTGCAGTTCTACTGTTTCTACGAACTTACGCTCCTTGCGCTCTGTGTTGATCGTGTGAATAGATCTTTTTAGAACTTCCTGATTAAGCTTCGACATCCACTCTTTGTTTATTAAATATGAAACACTTAGGAAACTAAAGTTAAGTCAGCTTAAACACACACTTTGCTACTTTGACTACCAGAATTCAAGTGCATGCATATTTACTAAGCTAGGAATCCTGGTAGAAATAATTAATATGTCCGGGTCACCAGTTTCCGATTAAAAAAGAATGAGTTTTTAAAGCGTAGTTAATAGCTTAATTTGCCCATTAAAATTAGTTTTCATTTAGTTGAACACCTAAAAATCATGGGCACCCAGATAATATAGATCGTAATAAATGTCCGATACTTTCGACAATACAGAAGGAATAGTAAACCACTTCTGCAAAAAAGTGGACGGCAACAGAGTCATGCCTCTAAAAAAACAAAGCATACTGTATAATCACGTTATAGGATTCAATTCCTTTTTAGCATCCAGATCTCCTTTGCCAACTCGAAAAAGGAACTGCTTAAGAGGCGAAAACAGCAATGAACCAGAGTACTCTAGAGAAATAGAGTTTGTTTGGAAAGAAGACTCGGAAACACTACTCATGGTGTCTGAAAAACTAGATCGAAGTATTCAGAAAGATAAGTTTTCGAACTCTCATAAGAAGAACGTAATCAGTACGTTCAGGGAGCTTTACGAGTTCTCAGTAAGCATAAGAAAGATCTACTACTACTACGTGAGGTTTTTATTTTCTGAGTTTGACTTGGACAAGCTTACTGAGGACCTTGACATGAAGTGCTGCAACGAAGAGCACAACGTTAACTGCGAACGCAAGTGGGAGTGTCTGCAGAGCTACTTGCTTTTTACCTTTTTGAGAGACTTAGGACTAGAACCCTGGAAACCTCTTAACCACTACCGTACTTCGCCTTCTTTTTTGCAATCCATAAATATTATCAGGCCTCAAGTCATTTGCCCTAAACCTAGCCCTGAAGTCATTTCTACCCTTGAAAAAAAGCAAAATAAAGTAAATTTTGTACCTATTTGCGACCCTTTGTGGGCAATCAAGCCTGAAGCAAATATTACAAATACTTCATTTTCTCTTTTCAAGGAGAACTCTGACTAAGGGAACTAGGTATTTTCGTAACTAAGTTTTAACTTTTAAGTAAAGCTTTTAACGTATTAAAACTGGATATTAAGTATTATGGACAAGACACAAAAGCACCGAACCAAGAGTGTTTCTGACACTGAAAAAGAAAATCAAACAGTTCTTAGAACTAGTCGCCAAAACACCCACTTAGGAATCATTGTATCCTCTGAGTCAACTTTGTCAGAAAAAAGCGACTTGGGAAAAATAGCCCAAGAACTAGATATGCCTTCAGAAAGCGTATCTGAGAACCTTTCCGAGAACTACATTGAAACAAACAGTGCAATCGAAGCTAGTTTTTCATTCATCACCTGCGAAGCGAAGGGTTGCGAAGACTTCAAACAACCCTACAAAAACAAACAAACCATATCGCAAAGCACCGCAGACCCTTTTAGCGAAGGCAACTTCGAGAACTTCAGTCAAGGAAACCGAAAAGGAACTGTAAGGCGGGCTTCTTCGAACAGCATGCCTGACTTTTACTTGCAAGAACAAATTTCGAACCTGCAAAAAGAAATGAACTCTTTGAAATTGAGACTCGAAGAAAAAGAAACCAACTTAGAGTCGAAGCGCGAAGAAAACAAGCAGCTCAGGGACGCCGTTGTGCTTTTGAATAAAAAGCTAAAAAGAAAAAGAAAACTCAAGATCGAAAACCACTCCCTTTGTGCGGGGTGTGGAAAGAACTGCAGTATATTTTAATGTAAGTAGTTATTCAATTTGCATAAAGTCTTCAGAGTTAGATTGCGAGTTAAAGAACTCGTACATCTCGCATGGGTCGAATTCGGTCTGGGAAGTTAAGTATACCTCGTACTCTTCTTCAAAGTACTCAGGCTCCTCAAAATCGGCGGGAACACTTCTGCTTTCTAGTTTTTCTTCTGCTTCTCTGAGCCTGATGTCTCTTAGTTGGATTGCTTTGTTTTGCCTTTTAATTAAAGCTCGCTTTTTAACGCTTGAAAGGTGCTGGGACTTTAAGTCAGGGGGTCTAAACTGGTTTATAGGAGACCTTTTGTTGTAATTCATTTATAAGTAAGCATTTTATAATTATGACAGTTGTCTCCAACAAGGAGTTCTTTCAGGTTCTTGGGGCTGCGCTTGGTCTTCTCTAGGAACCTCTGCGTTTCGCTGGGCAAATATAGCGTGGATGTGGATGTCGATGTCAGGCCCGAAAACTCTGGGACTCGAAGAAAACAACTCAGAAGGAGGAGGCATCACTGGAACTTGCATGTTATGTCTTGGTCCACTGTTACTGCTTACTCCACTTTCATTAGTTATCAAAGAACTCGAAACAGAAGCTGTGTCGTCCACAACCCGAGAGTTCCCGCCGATGATTCCTGCCAAGTCACTCAGTAGCCTTCCTGCTCGGTCTAGAATAGGCGCGAGTTGCACTGTTAGAAGCGCTAGTTCCTGCTCAGTAGTCATGTCAGTTTCTTGTTGGGAGAAACTTTCCTCCAGTTCCATGCTCAGCGTGTCGTCTACTTGAGACCCAGCTGTGGCTTCGGAATCTGAACTGCGAGGAGCTTCCACCCACTGCTTTTCTTCTTCAGGCTGGATCATGTTAAGGCGTTCTCTTAAGGGCTGGACCCTTTCACTGGCCTGTTCGTGGCGCATAATGGTTTGGAGTGAGTAGAACCTTTCCATCATTCCTTTGACGTGCTCCAACAAAGAACTCGACTGAATGATAAACTCGTTGAGGTCGTAAGAGTTTTGTCCGCGCAAACCTTCAGCATCACAAGGAATCACGGGGTAAGGACTGTGCACAGGGGATGTTAGTGACTGCAAAGTGTGGGTTCTGATGGGCTGAATTCTGGGGGAACTCACCTCTATCCACTCGTCCCAGCGGTTAGGCCATCCATTGTAATGGATAAAGACCATAGAGCCTTGAGGAGTGGTTTGTATATCTACAATCTGGGCTTCCAGCCACTGGTCCACAGTGTCCTTGACGTCAACCCACTGGCCCCTGTAAAACTCTCTGTTGGCAAAGTTGAAACCTTGGGGGTTTTCCGAGTCATGCGTGGAGCCGTTCATGCAGGCCAGCATTCCTTCGATGGTTTGAAGGGTCTGTCTGATAGTTTCCAGTCTTTCGCTAGAGTCAATGTCTCGTCTGCGCTGAAACCTTCTGCGTCTCCTCGAAAAAAGGGCGCCGGGATTGTTTTCAAGGGCAAGCCGGATGATATCAGTTAATGAGTTGTTCCGGGGTTCTTCTTCTTCTTGGCGGGGGGCCTCAGTTTGTGCTGCGTTTCCTACGAGTTGTAGTACGTGGCCTTGTTTAATCTTGTACGTTGCCATTGAGTCTTGGTTTTTGAGAAGCTTGCCTTGATAAATCAGACGCTGGCGATCTGAAGGAATTTGTGTGTGGGATGCTATCATCTCTTTCACTTCAGATATAAGTGTACTCTCCGTTACGGACAATTCAAACTGAGAGGAGTCTAGAGTGCGGACTTTCACTCTAAAGTATTCTGAGCTTTCTACCATTATGCCAATATTTAAGATTCTTAGTAATTTATTTCTCTCACCCAGAACCCGTTTACTTGGTACATACTTTGAGTGTCGTAGGGGTACATTTCTTTCAAGCTCAGTCCTTTTTCTAGGTTCATAAAGTCTTCTCTGAACTTAAGTTCTCCACACTCAGAGCACTCACACAAGTCCAAGCAGACTACACAAGTAGCTTGCAGCATTGCGCCTTTGATCCACATTTTGTTTTCAGCCACACAGCCTTCACAGAAGCTTCTTTCGCACTCTGGACAAATAAACTCGGTTGCTTTGGACTTTTTGCCACAAATGTGGCAGGCTTCTCTGGCAAGTCTGCTTCTCCTTTTACTGGTTTCTTTTACTTCTTTGCGGCGAGTTTCTTCGTTGCACACAAAACACAGCCAGTCTTCGTCTAGTTCTGTTAGGTCTACTTTGTAAAACTTGCTCAAGCACTCTCCGCAGAAGCTCCTTTTGCAGTTGGGGTCTGAACACTCAATAACTTCTTCGGAAGACTTCTGCTTTTTGCATCTGTGACAAATTTTTAAGTCTTGTTCTGAGTTTTCGGACTCTGTGGAGGTTTTGAGGTACTTTTGAGGAGACTGGGCGTCTTTAAAACGTTGGCATCTGTACTTGTTGCAGTATGGGCTTGAGGGAGGTTTGGAGTAGTCGCAGCATTTAGGGTGGAAGTACTCCAAACAGTTAAGGCATTGAACTAGGTTTTTCCCTTCTGTTTTGCACTCTAGACACTTTTCCATATTAAAGTAAGTTTAGTTAAAAGAAATCTGGGGTGCTTGAAGGCAAATTCCTTTTTCTTGTGGGCTTGCTGAGCTCAACAAGGTTTTGGGTATTACTTGCTGTAGGCTTCTGAGGCAACTTAGTCGGTGGAGGTCCGAACGGAATGTTTTGCAGCTTTCCTTGGAGTTCCTGGATTTTCGAGGGCTTTTTGGCTTCTTCAAGAGCTTCTTGTTTGGGGGGCTCCTCAGAGGACTCTTGCTTGATGGGTTCTTTGGAGAGTTCTGGCTGAGGGGGTTGCTTTGCACAAGTCTCTGGCTTAGGGGCCTCTTCTTCAGAGGGCTGGGGCTTAGCTTGGGGAACTGGTTCGCTCTTTTTAATTTCTTCAACAGGTGGTTTACTGGCTGGGGTAGGGTTACTCACAAAACTCTTTTCAGAGTCTTTTTTGATCTCTTGTGCTCTTTTTTCGAACATCTCAGCCATTCTCTTAACTGACATTGTTTATAATCTATGATTTTTTGAGAGTAAATTGCTTCAGGTCACAGGGCTTTTAGTTGCTTTTTTGGGTTTAATGATTGTTAGGATGTTTAGCTCTGATGCTTCTTGGTAGATTAATTCTTCTTTTAAGTAATTATGATGAATTCTCTGGTTCAGCTTCTTGGCATTAAGTGTATTTACAATGCCATAGTATGCCATACTTTATACCTTAATTTGACCTTTTTAATTAATTCTGTCAGATGCCATACTTTAACTCCTAATTTCTATCCACTATTATTATGGAAGCCAACTGTTCTCAAACTTGTCCACCTGTGTCCCAATGTCAGTGTGGTGAGTTAATATGCACTCACAAGCTACCAGTCCATCTAGAGAAAGGCCACTCTATACACCCTTTGTCCCAAGAAGCTACCAACTTCAATAAAATTCTCAAAGAAATTTCGGATTATAAGGAAAGTGTTGTCAAGTTGCGTGAATCCTTAACTAGCACTGAAGAGCTGAGTTCAAATCAACTAACCCAACTTGAAGACCTGAAAGAAAAAGCTTCCAAACTCTTGTCGAATTCCGAACCCACCAATGCTGACTATGAAAAATTCAGCCAAGAGTTTAATTCAATCAAGACTTCCCTGGGGACCCAGTTGGCCCAACTTAAGCAGTCCATTGAAGGCATCAATTTAGAAGAAGCTTCCTCTAGAACCAATGAAGCACCTAAAACTGAATCTTTCTCTGGAATTGAGTCAATCAATTCTAAATTCAACAAAGAGGGTGCTTCAGAGGAAATTCCTGTGTTTGTTTCAGCCGGGTACGACAATACCATCAAGGTTTGGAAGGACAACCAACAAGTCTTGGTCATAGAAGACCACGACTCCAAAATTGAATCAATGTGCGTGTACGACGAAGAGTCTGTGGTAACTGGGAACTCCGATGGCACCCTGAAACTTTGGAGCATTGAAACAGGGAATCTATTAAAGACCGTTGCAGTCCACAGTGGTCGTGTTTTGTGTGTTTCAAAGTCGATGGATGATACTATAGTGGCTTCCGGGGGCGAAGATTGCACAGTTAAGGCATGGGATGTTGATGAAGAAGAAGAAAGATTATCATTCGAAGGCCATACTGACCATGTTTCTGTAGTACTCTTTCCTAAAGATTTAGAATCTGTGTTTTCTGGCAGCAAAGACACTACAATCAGAGTATGGGGTGAATTCCAAAATGTCATTGAAGGTCACACTGGAACTGTCTACTCGTTAGCTTTTGCAAAGAAAGATAAGTTATTGGTTTCTGCAAGCGAAGACGAAACAATTAGGTTGTGGCAATACAAAACCGGGGATCAAATCCATGTTTTCAGTATGTCTGCGCTTTCGGTGGCCGCTCCTAGAAAGCATGGAACCTTTATACTTTCTGGTGAAAATGATGGGACTGTTAGAATTTGGGATAATCAAAAGAAGACCCAAGCTGGAGTTCTGGAGAGTCATAGAGACCCTGTTGAGTCAATAGTGCTTTCGGAAAAACAACAGTTCGTGTTTTCTGGAAGTAAAGATGGAACGATAATTGTCCAACGCTTGCCTGGACCAGAAGTAGTTGCAAGGATGGATGCTCATCCAGGTGGAGTTCACTCTATCATACTAATAGAGTAGACTTAACTTACCCATAAGGATTTTTTTATTTATTTATTACGTTATCTAGCCCTTGGGCCTCTGGGTATCCGTAAGGATTTTTAGTTTCCATCTTGACTTTCTTTATGTTACTTTGAGTCTATGTCTGAGCTTATTCGCAAGCTATTATCAGGATTCTCTTTCTTTTGTTTTGAGTAAACCTTTGCAAGCATATCTACTTATGTTTATTCTAGTTGGGGACCTGAGTTCCTGGATGGTCCAGTGCCATTTCAATTAAAGTTTATTAGTTAGTAGACACTTGGAAAGTCTTGCACTTAGGTGCTGGGCCATCTGACCCTGAGAATAGGTTCTCACTGGTCTACACTGCACTTCTAAAGTTCTATCCTTAAAGCATGAAAAGAGGTACTGTCTTCATGCTCTCAAAAGAGGATAGAACTAGTGTGACCTGTAAGAGTTGTGACTCTCTTATTGTCTCCTGTAGAGTTCCTTCTAAAAGGAGACAACTCAGTGGCCTTTCTTCTAAAAGAGGAATTAAAACTTTCTTGAGGTGGTCCTTGCTCTTTTTCTATCTTCTGGTTCAGAACTTTCCATTTAAAGCTTGAACTTAAAAATTACTTATAGGAATCTTGTAGCTGGGTTTTTGTTGGCCCTTCGTAGTTTCCTGAGCTAATAAGTCTTTGTCATGAACTTATTTAATTAACTTGGTATATTTACCATTGAATTATTATTCTTCTTGAATACGCCAGAGCTTGCCTCCCCACCCTGGTCTATGAACTATTGCGTAGAATGAATCTTCGTCTCGTTTGTCGTTTTTAAAGTAATTATGGCAAGACAAAAACCACCCAGTAACATCTTCACGACTGCACAAGTAGTCTTTTGCAAGAGTAATAGTAAAGAGTTCTTCAGTATAACGTTCTATTATCCACTCATGGTTTATCCGTTGGTTGGGTGAGTGTATCATTGCGTGCATTGCTTCTTTGTTCCTGTGATCTTTAGAAGTAGTCCAGTGAGCCGATAAAAACCAACCCGTCTGGTCAACTTGATTGTCTTTGATTAAGTCTTTAGGAACTTGTATCGTGTAGCTATTCAACCCACTTGGTAATATCCTCCAGGATGAATTAGAACTGTCCCTTCTCCTGTGAGTCATCACAAAGGTAGAGACCTCATTCCTAAGATCCTTTTCAAAGCGACTGTGAGCAGCCAGGAAGTAATTTTCTACACCACAGCGATTGTCACAAAGAATGATTTTATAGGTTTTATTTGGATTGAATAAAAGATTCTGTGGAATTTCTTTTATTGTTTCTAGCGACACAGAAAGCTCGTTTCCGATGCTTTCGATTTCTTGAGTGATTGCATCAATGCTTTGCTTCAGTTCTTCTACTCTTTTTCTGGATGTTTCTTTGAGGTATTTAATAGCATTTCTATTATCAAGAAAAACCCTTAAAGAAACCCAAGGAGTGCAGTGAATTATGGCAGAAACGGTTTCACTTTCAGAGAACTGTAGAGATTGTCTGCAGTACTCTGCATAAGAGTTAAGCAACTCAACAAGGTTGCTTGGAGAAACCGAAAACAAGTTTCTAATTCCGGTGAGTTGTACATTGTAGGTGCATCTGTAGTTTCTTAGCATTCTAATTGTTTCTTCATCAATCAACGGACTTTCTACTTCCAAAGTCATGTTCAAGTTGGCTCGGATTCTTTCAGCGATTTTTTGCTTTTCGTACTGAGAAGCCACTTCAATTTCCATTAACCCAAAAAAAGCACTACAGTTACTATATCCAGTAACCAAGTGGGTTCCCCAAATATCCAGGAAGTCTTCCATTGAGTCTTTTGAGTTGATCTCACTTATTTCTTTTTTAAGGCACTCAGAAAGTTCGACAGATCCTAGGTCTAGGTTTCTTTGAATAGGGTAAACAATGCTGTGGCAGATAACTAAACATACCTTGTTATTGGTATTTAAATTGTTGATATAGTCCAGCGCTCCAGACACCTTCAACGCAAAAGACTTCAGCTCTGCAGTGATGAAGCCCGAAATCTCTAGAACTTCTCTTTTCTGGCTTTCGTTTGTGATTACGCGCAAGAACGAATTGGATCCTGCAGTAGAAAACTCCTTAGGCTGTGAAGGCAAGTTATAGTTGTCTGAAATGCAAATTGGGGAGTCTTCTCCTTTCTCATTGATTCCAAAACCTAGTCTGGAGGTGACTGTTGCTGGTGTAGCGTGTTTATGGATAAGGTCTGCTAGTTTTCCGTAAGAGCTTTGATTGAAGTACTCACTTCTTAGAGTATTAAGTCTTTTCTGAAGTTTTATTTGATTTTCTATAGAATGATTGCTTACCATATATTACTATGAAAAGTTGCTGTGCTCTGAACTCTGACTGAAAGGGCAAATAGTCACCCTAACCCAAAGACTACATAAAATTATATAAATTAAATCATAAAAGCGTAGTTAATTCAAGGAGTGCTTTAAAAGCAACAAACACTTGCTGAGGTGTGTTTAGCTTTCTAGAATTATACAACAAACAAGGCTTTTTCACTCTATGCTTCTCAAAGTAGTTTTTGGCCACCTGGGCTGACTCTGAGTTTTCCCCAGCGTACAAAAACAAAACTCCATCTTTTTCCTTGATGAAGTCGTCAACATCTGAATCTCCGTGCCGGATATTTTTGACTTCTAAAGAAGAAATCCTAAACAGCTTTTGCTTAACTACAATGTCTATAGTATTTCTAAGCAGTACGTCTCCACTCATAGTTACTAGCTTTTCTTCTTCATCCGATGCAGTTGAGTCACTGCGCATGTCAAATGGTTCTTTGACCATGAACAAGTTAACTACGTCCTCTTTGCCTGAAAAAGGACAACCCACAACACCTAGTTGTGTGTTCTTATCAGGCGAAACAAACTTCATGAGCTGTTCACTAGGGTTTAATTGGCTTATGTTGAGGATTTCTTGGAAGTACTGGTTTAGTTTCGTAAGTCTGTCTTCTAGAAAGTTAGGGGTTTTGTTCATAAGATACTTTTTAGGAGGGAACTGCGGTATTTGGGAGCTGCGGTTAGAGTAACACAAACTATTGTGGAAATCTCTGAGGGAACTGTACCGCGACTTGAAGGAAAAGCAAGAAAAGGAATCGGTTCCAAGGCTTAACCTGTGCATGAACCTGGTGCGGCCAACTACTGTGACAGCATACTGAGTGTAGCCTCCCCTTTCAAAAGGCAAGACTTCGTAATTTGCAATCTCAATCGACTGGATATATGGGGCGTCCGACCTTTCCATTATTTTCAACAACTTTTCAACCTCAATAGTTAACTCAGAGCTTTAATATTAAAGATGCTAACTGAAGTTGGTCAAGCAGTTGAAAACATACTGAATTTCTTGCAGCCAAACGAAGTTATTAAACTGCAAAGAGTATCTAAGCTTCACTCTAAACTCTTTGGTTGGTTTAAAAACAGCATTTTGCACAGCTTAAAACAAAAAATCAAGTTAACTTGCGATACAACTGCTGACCTAAAGCACTTCAAAGAGTCAGTAAAACATAGTGTATTTGAAGCAAAGTTGTACGAGTCCAATTATGCCTTTTGCATAGACAGAGACGAAGACTACTTCCTCTGCAGGTACTTTTTAGGGTCAGCTTTAAAAAAAGAAATTATCAGCGAACTGGATGTTTCTTTAAGCCCAGGTCCCCACTGCAAGCTGCCTGACGGAAGGTTTTTTGTTTTGGGCGAAAAGTCTTCTTACAAAGACACCTACATCCTAGAGCCTTCTTCTCTGCAAGTCCAAAAAGTCAAAGGAGGCCCTATTGTCCAAGGTTACAGTTGTGTGTATTTTCGCGGGGAAATATTCATATTTGGGAGCTTAGTGGACAACTTCACAGAAGTCAGTTGTAACTACAAACTCGACTTAGAAAAGCAAGAGTGGAAGTCGATTGCAAGTTTGCCACAGGTGTGCCAGAACATCACAGCTGTTTTGTTTGGAGGGTGCATTTATGTGACTGGCAAAGAAACTGATGCAGTTTGGAAGTACTCTTCTGAGTGCAACTCTTTCGAAGTAGTTTACAAAACAGCTAGAGGGAAGAAAGTCCTTTTTAGGAGCGCAAGTAGTCTTTACTTCATTTTTGAAGAAGAAGTTTTTGTACTTCAAGACAAACAGTTAAAGAAACTTTTCAGTTTACAGAATCAAATCCAGGCTAAGTACTTCAATTTCATCAGTTGTGAAGGAAAATTGTTTTACGAAAACAAAGGCTCTTTGGAGTGCTTTGAGAACTTAAAGTAACCTAAATACCTTTGTATCTACATTAATCAAATAAGTTTAGAAAGTCTTTATCCAGAGTTGAAGCAAAAGGCACTCTATTTGAGTTCCTGTGGGCAGTTTTAACGCGCTTCTTGGAGTTCTTTTCTCTGGAGACTCTGACAGGCACGTTATAAGCTTTGCTGGTAGAAGGCCTGTTAGTTTTTTTTGAGATCGAGCCTGTAGGAGGTGGGTTTTGCATGGCGTCAGCTTGGGTTTTGGGTCTAGGAATAAAAGGCTGGAACATGTTGTTGACTCGGGGAGACTCAGGAGGAGTGCAGGGAAGGTCTGGAAGGTCCAAACCAACTGCTTTGGGAGGAGTCTTATGACGCGAAGGTGGCCGCATGCAAGTAGGCGAAGAACTGGGCCTGACTTTTCCAGTTTGTGGAGGAGCTTCTGGAGTAGGAGAGAGCATGTTCTTTGAATACCAACCCGACCCTCTTGTTGGTGGGTTCTTGTTCATTGCTGTTACTGGAAATTTGTGGGAAGAAACTGGCATTCTCTGGCCAAATGAGTCGGGTTTTTCTGAGTAGCCAGGGGCTGTTACTCCTCGGCGCACTAAGTCCCTTTGTGGATATTACGTTCTTTGGAAAGGAATGCATCCGTAGGCTGGAAGTTTTTTTTGAGCGGAATTTCTTAAGCCTCCTCTTGATTGCATTTTATGATTTAGTTATTAGACTGTTATAAATGCAAGCAGTTGAGTACAAACTTATTGAAGACCCACAGGCTAGAGCATTTTGCGAGTGTGGTACTCAAGTGAGACTGCCTGCAGTCTCTGGCTATGCTGATTTATTGAAATTGCATAAATCAGCACAGGCCGGGAACTTCCGCACTAAAGGAATGAAGCGCAACTTTCCAGGTTACTCGCAAGCACTTTCAGAGATAAGAAAGGGTTCTAAGCAGTCCCACTGGATTTGGTATATTTGGCCTTCCTTAGCTGTGATTAGGCCGAAAGTAAGGTTTCCTGAGTTTTTGCTGCCTAATTTTGAAGCTTCAGTAGCTTACTACGAAGACCGTTTGCTTTTGAATCGATTGCTTGAGATCTCGAGGTCAGCTTCCACTCACTTAAAAAACGGGATTGCCCCTGAAGTTCTTTTTGGGAAGCAGCACAAATACGATGCAGCTAAGTTCCAAGAAACCACTACTCTTTTTGCTTTAATAGCCTTTTTAAAAGAGAACCTGGAACTTTCTAATGAATTCGGAGAAGCTTCTTTTAGAGTAGCTGGTTCTCTTCATCTGCCAACTGTTGAATTAGTTACTGAGTACTTATGCACTTTAATAAAGTAACTATGGACATTGAAACTAACTGGCAAGGAGTCCCTGCAAGTTCTTATGAAGATATAGTGTTCGACCAGGCACTTTTAAACAGTCTAGTTAATGAAAGTCCTTTAAGCTTAGTCAGCTACGGAGTTCCTATGCTGATGGAAGACTTGAATGCCTTTATAATCTCGCCACCTGGCTCAGGAAAGGGCCCTGTTTTGTTCATAAGTATTTCTAACCAAGTTAACTTGAGCTTAAACTCTCCGCAGTTCTTACTAGTGAACCACCAAGCTTACTTAGCAAGGGAAACTCTAGAAGGTTTAAATGCCTGGTGTCCTTCAGTGAAAGCTACTAACTTTGAAGGAGGCCTTAAAAAGAACTTAAAGAAACTCAAGAACTCACACGTAGTAATAACAGAGGCTAGAAAAGCACCTGAGTTGCTGGAGTCTGCTCAGTTTAAAAACCTGAAAGCAGTGAGCTTCATTGGAGGGAATCCTTGTTTACAAGCTCTGAAGAAATCTTTAGAATTGCTTCTAATGACTATCCAATGCAAAATATGGATTTTTGATGCAGAAAAAAGGAAAAATTCTGAGTGGTTTTTAGCAAGAACCAACAGAGAATTCAACTTTTTGGTTCTTAAAAACTGTAACGAGTTCCTGAGAATAACTCACCATTTAAAAATATTTGCAGCAGACAAGTTAAAAGTTCTTTTAGACCTAATTAAAACTCAACCCCCTAAGATTGTTTTTTGCAAGCAAAACTCTACTGTTGAAGAAATAGCTGAGTTGCTGTCTTGGCACTTCCCAGTGTGCCAAGTTACCAAAGACACTCCTGAGCACAAGTTCAGGTACTTTTTAAAGCTTTTTAAAAACAAAAGGGTCAAAGTACTTGTGTGCTTTGCTTGGAAGTACTTTATAAGGAACATCAAAAGAAGTGAGTGTCTAGAAGTGATTAACTTCGAAGTGCCTACAAGCATAGGTGACTACCACAGAGTAACTAGAAGGGACGGCTTTGTTTCAGGAGACACTATCATAAACTTAGTTAGCAATGAACAAGAAGAAAAGCGCATTGAAAGACTCCTAAAACAAGTTAACATTGAATTCTCAGCTTGAACGAATAAAACTCTTACTTAGTAATTAGGCAGCCTTTAAGTAATAATGAAACAGTGGGCAGCCGGTTAATTTGTCAGTATTAGTACAAACTCATGAGTTGTGCATCATCTTTTACTCTTGAGTACAGGATAACACCTATGCCAAAACATCCCAAAAAGGCCAATACAACTGACCCTATCCAGGAATGCGAAGGCGCAGGTAAGCCTAGACGTGAGTACCTGCACTCATCGTAACAGGCTGCTGAGAACCTTTCGGCGTTTTTGCAAAGAGCCATGCACTCAGAGTCCACGAAAGACTTTATGGAGGCAAAGTCTTGGGATCCACAGATTTGTGGGGTTTTTTGTGAAGAGGTTTCTGAGTATTGAGACTCGCACCCATTGCCTCCTTTGGCGGCGTCGGGAAGGAATTTATTGTTTGTGTTTAAACTGGGGGTTTCGAAAGCGGAAGCATTTAAAACTACTCCGGACAAGAACAATATTGAATAAAAAGCCATTTTTGGATATTTTTATAAAGGGCCTGTGAGAGCTAAATTAAATATGATCAGACTCGAGTTACTTTTGTGAGGATTTCCGAGTTTTTGGGGTCTTTGAGGAGGTTTTTGTTGTTTGGTGAAAGTAAGCTAAGTCCTAAACTGCTTTTTTCTTCTCCTACGTCTGTAGTTAACTCGGTCTCGAAGAAGGGAGAATACTCTTCTTTTCGAGATCTTCTTGCTAAAGGGTACTTGGACTTTGACCTTGGTTGGAGGATTTTAGGAAGTGGAGTGAACCTAAGTGTAGGTGTTACTGCTGACTTCACTGGTGAGTGTTGGTTGCTGGTTTTAGCAGAGTTGGTTTTTATCTTTAGGTTTTTGGTGAAGCTTTTGTTTTGGATGATCTGTTCGGTTTTTTCGAGCCTCTTAAGTCTTTTTTTCATCCACTTAGTTAGGATGCTATGGTTTTGGTCGAAGGCTCTGGACTGTTCTGAGTTAAGTACTTTTTTCTGGAACTCACTCAGTTGCATGCAGTAAAGTTCGCAGTGGTCTGAAACACAAAGGCAACTTAGTTTCCTTGAATTTAAGTCTTCAAGAAGTTCTTCGTACCCGAAAACTTGGTTCTGGCTTTTAACTACTACTTGGGATTCTTTTTTTCTAGTTCTGTTTTTGGCTTTGCTTTCTCGAAACAGAGCTCTGAATTTACTTTGATTGACTCCAACCATACTTAAGGGACTGAAGTTGTTTCCAGTGTCCACTTCTACCGTCTTGGTGAATTTTAACTGACCTGTCTTGATGAAGTATACGCAGTCAAGTGGGTCGCCTTCTCTGTATAAGTATTGGTTCTTGTCTAGACTCTTTTTCTTGAAAAGCCCACAGAGCTTTTGGAGACTCACAGTGCTCCACCTTCTGAAAATATCAATTTGTTTAAAAAAACTTACTTTGGCGTTTTGGGACTTTAAGTACTTTTCGTAAACGACTTCGTAGTTATGGTCAGTAAGCACTGCTAAAACAGCGTAGGAGGTAGACTTAACTGAAATGTTTTCCTGGAGTTTTTGCTTCAGTGAAACTTGACTAAAACTCTTTCCGGGCAGAATCTCTAAGGCTTTGGTTTCTTGAGTGAGCACTTCAAGTTTTCCTTTTAACAAAAAGTAGTGATTTGAGTTTTCCTCTTGCATTAAGTAGTTGTTAGGAAGTAGTTCTGTGCACTCTAAGTGCTTGGAAAGCAAAGTTAGGCACTTTGAGTCGTAGTCTAGTTTAAACAAAGAAGAAAAAGCTTCGGATTTCCCTAAAAACTTAGCTAGGGCTTCTACTTCTTGCTTAGATCTGTAGTTGAAAGGTTTTTTAAGAACTTCAAAAGGTGGTTTAAGTTTGTTTTCGCTGTTCATTTTTTTAATTAAAGTTTTGAATATAAGTTTGGAGTTAGAGCCTAAAGTGGTGAAATAAAAATGAAAGCTGGAGCTTGCATTGTATTCGCTTTATGCGTATCAGCTGCCTTTGCCGTTAAAGGAGTGGATGTTTCCCAATACACTGACGTGTTTTCTTGCATTCACGGAAAAGGCTATGAGTTTGCTATTATCAGGGGCTACCAAAGTGGAGGCCGTGTTGATCCTAATGTGGTGTCTAACATCCGTAATGCCCGCAGCGCTGGGTTCAAGTACGTAGACGTTTACCTTTTCCCCTGTGTGCCTTGCAACAACCCCAGCACTCAAGCTCAAGACCTTGTCAACGCTATCAGAGGCCATAACTACGGAACTGTCTGGGTGGACATTGAAAACTACCGCTGGAGCAGTAACAAAGACTCAAACCAAAGATTCATCACTGAAATGGTCAACGAACTCAAAAGGTTAGGCCAGACTGTAGGAATTTACAGTTCTTACTATAACTGGGAAGAAATCACTGGAATCAGTTGGACAGGAGTTTCTGACTTACCACTTTGGTACGCTCACTACGACTACAGCCCTAGCTTCAGTGACTTCAGGTCCTTTGGAGGATGGTCTAAGCCTGCAATTAAGCAATACGAGGGCAACCAAAGAGTCTGTGGAGCCGGAGTAGACCTTAACTACTACCCTTAGTTAATAAACCTTAAATTTAAGC
>PR_CR_10_Liq_1_inCRDRAFT_1000081_pt1 | contig 49366 bp, 41 predicted proteins | sample PRCRCaboRojoPR_3_FD_10241 | JGI IMG/M metagenome (IMG submission 10241) | reverse complement strand
ACAAACATGTACAGAGAGTACAGAGACACTTCTGTGTGTGGAGCTGTTGGGCGCATGTACCAAGACATGGCTGGAAGGCACAGAGCCCGCCCCGAAACCATACACATCATAAACGCTGCTGTGATCCCAACTTCCGAACAAGTAAGACGACCTCACACTCGGGAATTCTACAACCCCGAAATCAAGTTCCCTCTGATTCACCAGACTACAAGGCCCTCTTCTAAGAGATTCAGGTCTACTTTTGTCGCCAACAGGCCCACTACCCTTAGTCGCTAATCTAAAAATGGAGTCACAGGATAAGTTGGGAGTTAGTGAAGTTGTTTTGAACTACAACAAGCTTGCTATGGAGCATGTGTGGAATTCCAATACAGAGATGGCTCAGGACTTACTTGGAAGAGCTGAGTCCATACTCAAGAAAAACCAGTTGCCTGACTCCAACAGGCTTTGGCTTATTACGCTTAACAACTTAGCCACTTTGTATAAAAGGTCCAACTTGCCTAGAGTAGCTCTCAAGTACTTAGACAAGGCTCTGAACCACAACACTGCAGGCTCAGAAAACCTGGTTAAGATTGCAGAGACTCACTTAAACATCTGTGCCTTGCGTTCTGAAATAGGGGAACACAAACTGGCACTTTCGCACTCAATAAAAGCCCTTAAGATCCTAAAGGCCAATTTTGAAAAAGACCCTTCGGTTATAAACAGTTTAGCTATAGCTTACCACAACGCAGGTCTCGAAAGTCACTACTTAAACCAAACTTCACAGGCAGTTAAGTTCTTTAAAGAAGGTAAAGAGCTTGCTGCCCAGCACCTAGGAGAAAACCACCCACTCACACTCAACCTGAAAAACTACTACCAAAAGTTCAACTTGGATTCCAACCACAGAAAAAGCATCAACAACTCCCAAAAAGCAGTTAAGGTCAAAGCCTCCCAGTCAGCTTCCCCCAAACAAGAAGTTGAGTTGCCCCCACTTTCAGAGGGACCTCGCAAGAAAAGAACCAAAACCAAAAACCAAAAAAGCTCAGTGTACTCAAGCATTTGGCCCTCAAAAACAAGGTTCTTAACGGGCGAAAGACTGCAGCCTATGTTCTCAGTGCCTGTTAACAGGTACAAGAAAAAAAGAGCCCACCCTGTTAAGAAACTCATTAAAGAACTAGACGGAGTCCACCCCCGAGACACTCCTGATTCTAAACTCAAGTACAAAACTTACCAGAAACAACTAGACACCTCATTGCACCAAGTGCGTTCAATGGACACTCCTGAGTCTAAGGTTAAGTATAAGCCCAGACAAATAGACACTCCTCTGCGTCACAAAGCTGCTTCACTTATTCAGAAGTTCTGGAAAGCCTACAGAAGAAGGATTCTTTCCAAAAACAAAGTGACTGTAAAAAGCATAGACAGCCAAGAAGCTAAGCTTTACTTGAACAACTCAACTGGCAAAAAAAACAAAAGATACCAAAGTTCCCCTAAAAAACCCAGAAAACTCAAGCCTATTGAAGAGTCTGAACTGTACCTTAGAAAAGTTATTTTGATTCAGTCGTTCATCAGAAGGTACTTAGTTAGGAAGCGCTTCTCCAAAGAATACAACGCAGCCGTGATTATCCAGAAACACGTGAGGCGCTATACAACCAGAAAACTGTATTTAATCATTCGTGAAGCAATTATCTTCATACAGTCTCAGTTCAGAGAGTACCTTCATAGAAAACTAAAAAGTAATTAATCACTGGCAACTAAAGGGTGTGAACGCTCCCCGCACAGAATGTCGTGGTCCAGGCAGTTTTCAACTTGGGTTTCTTTGTATATGTGCTCGCTGGGCTCTCCAGAGGTTTTAACCATGCCACTTACACAAACCATTTGTATCATTAGGGTACCTAACTGGCTTTCAGACACGTTGTAGTAAGGCAGGGGAGCGTAAGTGGAGTCTATTTCTTGGGCTCTTCTGCAAGCTCCGTTGAGCAGAGTCATTACTTGTTTGTTTTGCATGTCAATTAGCCGGACGTACTTGTTTCCTTCGTCTAGAACGTACATGTATCCCTGTGCATCTAAACCGATCAAAGAAGGAAAGTTGAACCTTGCAGTTTGAAGGGGGCCGTCTTTGAAGCCTTTTTGAGTGCACTCTCCAGCGTACCTCCAGACTTCTTGTTTGTCTAAGTGGACTTCTCTGATGCAGTGGTTGCCTGAGTCAGAAACGTAGATTTTGTTTTGGAAGGTGCTTTGGTTAGTGTGTTCTTTGTAGAAAAACAGGGACTTAGGACTGTTGAACAAAGCGTTTAAAGCCGACCCGTCCCTGTAGCCGGGGTAGTTAGGAGTCCCTGAGACTCTGAAGAACTTAGCTGTTTTGGTTTCAGTGAACTCAACTGAGTTTAGAGTGTGTGAGTTCTGGTCTGCATTCCAGAAGTTGCCAACTTCGTCAACGTGGTGTCCGAAACTCCAGTAAAAGCTCCTACTTGAACTTGAGTTGGCGTCAAAGTCTTTGTAAAAAGACCCGTAGTACCCCGGAATCTCGTAGTTGGACCCTTTTACAATACAAATAAGTGCTAACAAAATCATGGACAAATCAATTATAAAGCTCTACAATATATGCTCACGAGGAGTTAACTTTTTTGGTCAACTAGGACTCTCCAACAACTACCAGTCCACACAGAAGTTCACAGAGATTACTTCGCTTCAAAAGTGCGAAGCCAAAAGCATCCATGCAAGTTGGACCCAGTCGCTTTGTTTGCTGGACGACAACAGGTTGCTGATTTGGGGGTGGCCTTTAGACGTGCGCTCACAAATGCAAGTTCTTTGGATGCTTAAAGACTACACAAAACTAGCTAAGTTCATACAGCGCTACTCACCCTTTCCTTGGATAAGTCTTAGAGAAGGCACTGACTTTCCACAGGAAGAAACAGAGCCTCCTGGACACTTAAGAAAGGTAAGTATTGGGGGGGCCTTTGTTGTAGCTTGCGACACTGAAGGAAGAGCTTACGCTTGGGGCGACAACCACAGAGGCCAGTGTGGCTCTGGAGACTCCAGGTACAGACTAGAACCTAACCTTGTTCACTCTTTGCTGGACGAATTAATAGTTGATGTAAAGGCAGGGTACCAGCACTCGCTTTTCTTAGGAAGTAACGGAAGTGTGCACGGGTGTGGAAGGTGCACTCACTATGCGTACTCAAGTCCGCCTATTTCTAACATATCAAGTCACGGGTTCTCTACAACAACTATAAAAGTACCTGTGGACGGAGTGACTAAAATAGCAGGTGGAAACAACTTTTCAGTTTTTTTGAGAGAAGACGGAAACGTTTTTGCAGTTGGGAAAAACGAGTACGGACAGTGCGGCCAGGTAAGCACTACTGAAGTTGTGGAGTTCCCTGAAATGATTTACTTTCCTGAAAAAGTAGTTGATGTGGTTTCAGGAACCAAACACACACTAGCTTTAGGACAAAGCGGGCAGTTATATGGGTTCGGTTACAGAATGCACGGACAGATAGACGGCTACAGAGGAGGGATCTACCAAGAACAATGTAGCCCAACCCCCATAAAGATTCCTTCGCAACACAAAGTCAAAAAAGTGTTTGCAGGCTTTGACAGGTCAGCTGTGATTCTGGAAAACGGGGAAGTTTGGGTCTGGGGAGGAGACGACTTCAGGTACTTAGACGGAGAGTACTACGAAAAGATGACACTTATAAACAACGACCTTCCGAACCCCTTGGACCAGGTAGAAGAAGTAGCTTTGGGGTTCATGCATACACTAGTGATGACTTCTTGTTCCTAATAATAATGGGTAAATGCATCTCAAAAAAGGAGCAAACTTTCGAAATAGACTCTATTGACTTGATTATGAGGAAGTGTGGCAGGGTGCTTAAACTCAGCAACGAAGAAGTCAAAAGACTAAGACTGAGGCAAAGAATCCACTTCCCAGAGGACTCCGCTATGGGGAGACTCGACGATGGAAGCTTAATAGTGTGTGGAGGTTCTGAAGGCACTGAGTACACTAAATGTGCTTACAGAATTTACTGCGCTCAGGTTGGTGTTGAGAAACTTTGTGACCTGCCCTTTGGAGTTGAGTTGGGAAACTTGTACCCAAAGGGAAACTGGGTGTACTTGGTAGGTGCGCTTTCAAAGACTTACGGAGGAGCTCCTTTAACTAGGTTTAACCTCGAAGAGAACTACTGGGAAGTATTCCACGAAGACTTCAATAAAGCCCAAGTAAAGTGTGAGGAACTTGTTTTAAGCGACCTGGTCTGTACAGGAACTGCCATGCTCGAAGGCAGTGTTTACTTAGTTGGGGGGAAATTTTCCAGAAAGCAAACTTTCAGTAAACAGATTTTTAAATTAGACTTAGAAAACTTCAAAATGACTCCAGTAGAAGTGGAACTGCCGTTTGAGATCTCATCGCCAATATGCGGAGTAGTTCAAAAAAGTATTATTATAGTTGGGGGAGTAACTGACAATGTTCCTAACGGACAACCTTTGAGACTGAAGTTCCTTCCTAAACCAAGTTTAAAGCTTCTCAAAAGAAACAGCACTGTACTTAGTTGCAACTACCCTCCGATCACTAGTGCCTCAAGGGTTATCTTTGTTTCACTCCCGAGCATAGAAGTCTTTGATGCAGAGCTCAACAAGTGGCTGCTTCCCAACCAATTCATCAGAAGAAAAATCAAAGCTTGTTCAAAAAGAGAACCCAGCATAATACAGAGATCCCCAGACTACATAATCAACGAAGCTGAACAGGGACTTCCCGACAGCAAACAAATTTTTGTCGAAAGTGCTGAAGACTCCAATGATAAAGGCCACCAACAAGTTACAAGTCCTTTCAGCAACATCTCCAGCATACCTCCCAAAAACCCACAGTTAGAAGTGAATTCTGAAAGCAGCCAAGAATCCCAAGCCAGTGTCAGAAACTACTGGACTGAACACTCAAGTAGCTCCGAAAGCATACTAGCAATGGACAGATACACCAGCCCTTCAGAAACCAGCTGCGACCATAACCTAGCTGAACCTAGCAACTTCACAGACAACTATTTGTTTGCAGAGAACCCTTTATACAAAGGGTCCAAAAGCATCAACAAACTCCTAGAAAACTCTAGAGAAAACAGCTTCTGCAAAACTGAAGACCTGATAAAACTAGTAGATTTGGTGGCTGAGTCTTTTAACATCCCTCCTCTTCCAACTAGTTCAATAGACCAGTTCTTCAACGAGTTGAAGATCAAAGACCAAGTTAGTGCTTCAGACCTTAAAATTATCCTTGGCAGTTTGCTTCAAGAAACCACTTACTCTTTAAAGGACTCAATAAACCTTTTGCACCGACTCCACGAAGCTTTAAACAAGCCAGAACTAGAAGACCAAGATGTAAACAGTATTTTGGAACCCTATAGAACTGGAACTGCACTTAAGAAGAATAAATGCATCGAACTAATTGCTAAGGCAGTCGAGTTTGTAACTGCTAAGTATAATTAATCAGTATGCTTAGACGCTAGAGAAGAACTCACTCTTCCGTAAGAGCCTATTGCTGGCAGTAGGTCTGACTCAGGTCTTTTGGCTTCGCGACTGTGAGTGGCCTTGAAGGACCTGAACTCGTCCAGTAAGTCGTAGTACCTTTGCTTCCAGAGGTGCTCCATAGAAGCAGGGTCTTGCTCGACTCCTTTAAGTTCTTCTTTAAACATGTTGAGTTGGTCAAAGGCTTCAGTTTTAAGTTTCCTTTCTTGTTTAAGTTGTTTTTTGAGTAGTTGCATTTGCTTGTTGAACTGGGTGTACTGGCTTCTGTACTGTTCAGCTGCGTCTAGTTCGCAAGCCTTTAGTTGGTGGAGTTGTTTGTTTTGTTGGTAAAGTTGACCGAGGAGCCGAGTGTTGTCTATGAACTCTACTTTTTGGAACTCTTTGTTTCTTTTTTCTAGTTCAGCGAGTCGTTTGCCTTTGGTAGCTTTGTACTGTTGGAGTCTTAGTCGTTGGTTGTTCATGTCTTCTATTTGGGACTGGAGTTTGTCTGCGAGTTTTTCAGCTGAGGCTAGGGCTTGTTGGGTGTAAGAAAGTTCTTGTTTAAGTAAGGCTTCTCTTCTCTGGGACTCGTTCAACTGTTCCCACAAGTACTGATTGGAACTCAGCTGGCTCCTAAGGTCTTTGATTCTGTTTTCAAACTTTTGCTTCATTTTGAACCGGGCCCACTGGTGCAGGGTGCGCATCTTTCTGATGGTTTCTTGGTGGAGCAAAATGTCGTTTTCGTACTTTTCTTGGATAGACTTGTTTTCTTCGTCAAGTAGCTGGGTTATTTGTTTCCTGGCAACTTTAGAAGAAGCTCTTTGGAACTCTGATATGCCTTCAGTTTTATTGGAGTCAATGTCTGACTTCAGTTGCTGGGAAACTTCTTGTCTGAAGCTTTTAAAGTTAGCTTTGATGTTAGAGAGTTCTAGGTCTTTTTTTTCCATTTCTTCTCGGAACTCCATGTAGACTTGCTGCTTCATCTGCTTTTCGAGTTGACTGAGGTGGCTTTTGATTTCGTGGAGTTGGCGGTGAGCAATGTCCAGCTCAAATATTAGTTGGTTCCCTTTTTGGGACAGTTGTGCGTTTACTAAGCTTTCAATGTTGTTCTTCATAGTATCGACTGACTTTTTAAGGTCCCTGTTTGTTTTTTCTTTGTGCTTGAGTTGGTTCTGCAGGTGCTCGATTTCGAGCTGATAGGACTCTTCGCGGAGTCTTATCTCTGACTCTGCGTAGCGCATTATTTGTTCAGCAAACCTTTTGGTGAGTTGAGTAAGGTCTTTTATAGAAAAAACCAGTGACTTCCCACTCGTAGGTGACTCCACTACTGTACAGCGGTTCCTCAAAGTGTTTAAGAAGTTGTGGAGAACTCCAATTTTGCGAGTTACGTCGCTGTAGTTGTTGTCGAAGTTGCAACTAAAGTCTTCTTTAACTCCATACTGTTCTCCAGTTCTTTTGGAAATTTCACTTAAGTTCTCGATTTCTTTAGTCAAAAACTTAACTGCACACTCACTCAGCATGTTTTGGAAATACTCACGCGAAATCTTTAACTCGTTGGTGAGTTTGGATATTTCTCTTTCGGCGTAGTTTCCTGAAACTGTGTTTGACTTCCACTCCAAAACGTCTCTGTACTCGTAAGAAAGTTTCTCGTACAAAGAAGGGTCAGTCACTACGTCGTCTCCAGTTTTGCACACAAACAAAGCGTACTTGAGTTTCCAACACTCCAGTTCTAGTTTCAAAAAGTTCAGCAGTGTCTCAACTGACTCGTAGGGTTGATCTTTGAGCCTTTTGGCAGTTATGTACTGCTCAAGACGCATCTTCAAAGCAGTATGCGAGGACATTGCGTGTCCTCTTTCAGAGTCTTCGATGTCAAAGAGTCCCCAACTCAACTCTTCTAAGTTGCTTCCTTGCACAAACGACTTGCTGCTCTCCAGAGTCCCCATTACGCTTTCGAGCAGTTCAATAGGCTTGCAAGTAGGTTTTGAGTCCAGCACTGACAAAGGTTTGTCCTTCAGTATAGTTGTTTTGCGTGAAAACCTGCACAAGTAAGTTAGGAAGTTCAGAATCCTTTTAGCAACAGCTTGTTTGTCGTTCATAACTGAATTGTGCAGGAGGTGGAACAAGTAAGCAACTAAGGACTGGAAGCACTTGAAAGACTTCATAGTTAAGTAAGCGATGTGTTGGTGTTCGTGGACTTCTGCTATTTCGGATGAAAGCGAGTCAAACATCCCCAGGGCTCTTTTGATGCTTTCCATAAGGCCGTACCTTGGAGAATTTACTTCCAGCATCTGGTCAACTACTCGGTGCGAAAACTCTTTTTGGTCGGTTGGTTCTTTTTCCCAGAAGTTGTTTCCTTCTAGCGTTTGATCGAACAAATCCATAGCTGTGAACCTATCCTGAGACAAAAAGTTGTTAAAGACCTTGATCTGGAAGATCCTCTGAATAGAAATAAGGCACTCGAGGGTGCTTTTTATCTGCGAGACAAAGTTCCAAGAGTTCTTAATAAGCAAGTTGGAAGGAGTTGTAGAAGGAGGTTCTTTGGGGGCTTTAAGTTTTTTTTTGACGACTTCAGGAGTTTCTGCACTTAGGAAAGGTTCCCAGTTTTTCCACTTTTGTTTGTCTTGGTCTGAAAGGACCTGTATTTCTAAGATGTCTTCAGTGCTGGGCAAGTACTTTATGTTTTTAATTATCCCGTTTTCATCCACCAGCACCTGGTGCTCTTGGGAGTCGAAGTAGTTACTGAACTCTTCTCGGGGAAGAATCCTCAGAGTGCTGCGGAACTCCCTGAGTACTTTGATTGTTTGGACTTTGATAGCGTAGTGGTAAGTTTCTCTAAGGACTTCTCTGCAGTACCCGTCCACTACCCTTGCTCTTAAGTTGCGCATTATCAAAGGAAGCATTGGACTTTCCCTCAGTACGTTTTTGTACTTCCCAAGTATTCTTTTGTAAGCTTCTTCTGAGTTTGGTCTGTGGTTCATTTTTTTGTCTTTGAGGCTGAAGTAGTGTTTTCCTGCGTCCATAACTATCCTTGACTGCAGTCTTTTCTTTTCGTTGTCAGCTTTGTCAGGTTTGAGTCCGTCGCCTTTACGTCCTAAGATGTTTGACCAGACTGCAGTACTTTTTCTAGGAACGTATTCTTTAGTTTCAGCTAACTCTATTTCTACAAGTTGTCTGTGCCACTTGTCCATGGCGTTTTCGTTTACCTGGACTCCTATTCTTAGCAAGTGAGTGTGCATCACCTGGTACTGAGTAATGGCTTTGAGCTCAACCAACCCTGCTGGAAGTATCAGTGACCTTAAACTTCTTTCGTTAGCTAAGTGGAAGTTGGCTTTTAAGTAAGGGTCGAACTCAAAAGCCTGCAGCCAGAAGTTGGACTTGAGTCCAGGTCCTTCGTCTACTTCGTACTTGTTTCTTGCGTTCATGTTCCAGTTGGCAGCTTCTAAGTTTGTGACTTGTTTCTTCATTTCTTTGGACTGGCTTCTGTAAATGCCTTCTAGGAAGTTAGTTTCTTCAAGAGTTTTCTCCAAGTTTTTCCTGTAGTCCCAGGCCTTAACATAGTTGCAGACTAGTTGCAACTCACTAGGAGTGTCAACTTCTATTTTGCCAGCAGAACCCTCAAACAGCTCAGCCGGAAACACTGGAAGTAGTGGGTGCTCTCCAGTTTTAACTTCTCTTGACAAGTGATTAGCAGTGTTCATTCCAATCACTGGGTTGTCCAGCAGCACTCCTGACTCAAACTCGGTTTCTGGGGAACACTGAATTGCTCTCCAGTGGTCGTTGGCTGTTTCCCAAAGTGCCTTTTCCATACAAGACAGCTCCAAAACGTTAGAAGTCTCGTGGATGTTTTTAAGTTCTTCTAGGGTTTTGTAGATGTTTTGTGGCACTTTGGGAATCAAGGGAATGCTTTGAATAAACTCAAAGGGGTTGTTTTTGACTTTGTGGTGGTTTGCAAGAACTTGTTGGTTGAAAATAGCCTTTAACAAATTAGTTTGGGATTTAAGTGCCTCAATGTGGGCCCAGTAACTCTGAGTGAAGTAGGAACCTTTTAAGTAGAGCCTAGGACGCAGAGCCATTAAGTCAGTGACTTGCTGAGCTACCAAAGTTTGTTCGGACTTTTGAATAGCGTGTTCGTAAAACTCCATATAAAGCAGTACAAGTTTGAGTTTGGTTTCTTGGAAGTTAGCTTCTTCCTGAAGCAACTCAGAAGTTAGTAAGTCGCGGTCAATGGCTTGGTAGCTTTCGCCTTCGTCTTCACACCAACTTTCGTACTTTTCAATGTAGAAACTGCCTAGTTTCATAAGTTCTTCTTTGAGTTCGTTGTAGTCTTCTTCAGCACACGAGTAAAACACAAACTGGCCTGTTTCATCCCTGACGTAGTAAGTTCCTTCAACAGTTTCTATTTTGTCTTGTCTTCCGTACAAAAAAGGTTTGTTGCTAGGAAGGTAGTTAGCAAGGGGCAAGTCAATGTTGGGCAGCACAGGGTTTAAGTGGACTGACTCAGAGTTGTTGTGGTCTGAGTTTTCAAGGTTAAGTTCTTCTCTAGAACTCAAGTCACTTATATCAAAAGCCAGTCGTCTCTGGATGCTTCTGAAGACGTTGAGGACCTCTAGTAACTTTTGTTTCATGTTTCGGTTTTTAAGGAGTTTCAGAGTGAAAAAAGCCTTGATGGACTGAGAAGCTAAGTCTACTTTTTCTTGTTCTACTTTTTCTTTAGACAAGCTTTCTTCAGCTAGCAAAGCACTGAAGAACTTTTTGCGCATTTCGGTGTTCGACATTCCAATCTCAGTTTTAAGCGCTGCTTTGTGAGTGGCTTTTTCGGTGTAGGAAGTAGACAACTCTTCTAGGATCCTGTTGATCGTAGGCAAGTCTTGCACGTCTAAGAGTTCAAACGACTTCCTTAACAACGTGTCAGCTCTTTGCAACTGTTCACACTCAGAACGCTGTTTCCTTTGCCACTCAGCAATTTCAGGTTTGAGTCTGAGCACTCCTAACCAGTCAGGCTTTTTCACACAGACAGTTTCAGGGTTCCTTCTGGGAATCTGGGGAGCTTTTTCGTTGACAGAAGTTTTTGCATTGGAGAGTTTGTGGACTCTGAGAGCTTGCAAGTTAGCAGTTCTGATGGAAGCTTTTTTCTTTTCGTCTTCTATGTCGTAGGGTTGCCAGTCAAGTTTTTGCTTTTGGAGTTCAAACTGTTCAGGAAGCATGTGAGTTACTTGGTAAGTAAGTGAGTGCCCGTCGTCAAGTTGCAAGTCCCCTGTTAGTCCGAAGTCTTTGGTTTCGATTTCAAGCAAGCCTTGCAGTTGCTTGGTGCTTGTGATCAACAGAGGAGGAGTGTCTATTTCGTCTTTGTAGGAGTTCAGGAGTTGTTCGTTTAAGTTCAAGTGTTCCTCTGCAAAGGTAGAGTGCACTGCTTTGGCTCTTCTCATGATTTCTTGTTGTCTTTTGATGTTGCGCAGGTTAACGTTGGTGATGACGTTTACTTCTATTTTTTGTTTGCCTATTTCTTCGTTGCCAGTGACTACTTTCATCCTTTCGATACTGAGTTGTTTGAGAGCGCACAGGTTTTCAAGGGCTTTTTTCCAAACGGCAAACCTTTCGGAGACCCAAATCCACTTGGTTCTTAAAAGGAACTTTTTAACTAGGCGTTTGTTGTTTAGGCTCTCGACTTTGATCTGCAGGTAGTCGTGAACGTCGCTTTTTGAAATGTTTGAGTAAGAAACAGCTGGTGACTCTTCGAAAAGCAAAGTGTTGTCTTTGGTAGTGGGGTGTGGCCTTTCGGCTGTTCCTGGAAAGTCTTCATTGTACCTGAGTCTTTCGATTCTAGCTAAGTGGTTGTCAAGTGTTTCGTGAAGGTTTTTTAACTGCTCGTTCAACTCAGCAACTGGCAAGCTTTTTGAAACCTGTGACAGGTAAGACCACTTAAGTAGGGTCTTGAACTTGCGTTGCTGGACTTTGCAGGCTTGTTTGAAGTAAAAGTCAGCAAGTGCCTGTCTAACTGTTTGAGGACTGGATTCCTGGTCGAGCTTCAAGTACTCAGAAAGCAGTTCGTCAGAGTAAAGCCGCACAGACTTAGGAAGAGGTGCTTGGGAAATACTAGTGATAGCTTCGTCTCTAAACTTGCGTTGGACTTCAGGGTCCTTTACATAGACAGTATCGGGTTTAGAGAAGTACACAACTTTATGTGTCCTTTCTGAAGAGTCTGGGTGCATTGACACGTAGTGTTTCATTCGGAGTTGTTTGTAAACCAAACTTAAGTCGCTTACTTTGCTTTGGGCTGTTGTTAAGTCGTCTTCGAAGAACTTTTCAGTCATTTAAAAATAACATGAATCCCCACGAGCTCGAAAAACCAACTTTGCAAGTGCCTGAGTCTTTAGTCGAAGTAGTTAACAAACTAGACACAAACAACAACTACATGATTTACCACTGGAACTCACTTAACATTCTAAAAGCAGTAAACCTGAACTCTATATTTAAACTGAAACGTAACTTTAAAGCTAAACAAGAAATGAACTTAGCTGAGTTTTGCAAAGCTTTGCTTAGTGTAGTTAAGCACAACCCAAGAGACTCAGTGTACTTAGTTGCAGGAGCAATTTCTCTTTTTGAAGAGATCACTGTTAGCGACACCATTAACTGGAAAAGCTTAAGTGACTGGATTTTAAACCGAGCAATGAACAGCCAAAACATCATAGACAAAGCCCCTACTAAACTATCTGACCACACGTCCGAACCCACTCTTATTTTCGGAGCTAAAGAAGAGTACTTCTTCAGACTGAAAACAAGTTACAAGTTCTACGATAAACAAAGACACCCCAAAGCCATTAAAAAAGCAGTTTACTCACCTTCTACTAAAAAAATCTTTTCAGTGGACGACTCAACCGAAAAGTTGTTTATGTACAACAACAAAGCTAAGTTTGAAAAGTTCATTAAACCAAAGAGCTTACGTAGTTACGATGTAGTGGTGGTTGACTTTGCTTGGAGTGAAACCCAAAAAAGACTAGGAGTGCTTTCACAGGACAGAACCCTTAAGTTCATGGACTACGAAGACGAATTTTCCTTCCAAAAGTCTATACACTACAGAGACCTAACCAACCACCTCCAAACCAAAATATGGCACTTAGAACCTAGTATCTGGCTAACTACTGACCAAACCCACTTGGTGCATGAGTGGAGTATTGAGAATGAAAACTTTTCTACTTGGCCCCAGTTGCACCAAGCTTCAATAGTAGCCGTAGTTCAGATACAAAGTGAGTTAGTAGCTACTTCTGCCTTGGACAGGTCCATAGTAGTGTTTAACTTTCTTTCAAAGGCCGTTATCACCAAAGTCCACTTACAGGAAATCAGTGCTTACAAAATAGCTTACTCTGAAGACTTGAAGTTATTGGTGTCAGCTTCCTTCAGCTCAATAGTATCAGTGTGGACTCTAGACAACCTAAGTGACGTGGGGCTCTATAAGGAACTCCAAGGACACACTAAGATAGTAAGTGCTTTGCATGTAGTAAAGGGCACTCCTATTTTGGTTTCTTCTGACACTTCTGGTTTAGTTAAAACGTGGGACTTAAGGCACCCTCAGTGCCTGCAAAGCATCAAACTCCGCAAAAGCAACATAAGTCACTTCTTAAACATTCCTTCAGTGAGTTGTTTGTGCGGAGTAGGGAGCAGACTTTACTGGCTTGAGTACACTTACGAGGTTAAGTACAACGCTAACGGAATAAACGTAAGGCCAATTTAGAACACTGAAGTTTACTCCAAAGAACTGACCTATGTCAGGTCCAGCCAAGAACTCATAGTTTCTACCCAAAAGGACATAAGGGTCTTTGATTTTCACTCAGGGAAAAGACTAAGAATTCTAACAGACGTGCTTCCTAAGGGCACTGAAATCAGCAAACTCTCTAAGAAGTGCTACGACACCAAGTTAGTTGTAGCCGGAGTCACTGGAGAAGTTAGTGAAGTCCAGCACATCAACGGAGTTATTACTGAAACTCACAAACTGCACACAGAAGAAGTAGTTTTTTTAAGTCACTCTGAAGAGTACGGAGTTTTACTTAGTGTGAGTATTGACGGGTGCTTTAAGCTTACAAAAGGTTACCAAGAAACTCTTAAGTCAATGAGTAACTTGCAAGAAACTGCTATTTGCCACGCAAGTTGTTCTTGGAGCCAAGGAGTCTTTGTGACTGCTGGAGTGGACTCTAAGGTAGTTATTTGGAACTTTCTGAACTGCTCTCCCGAAGGGTGCATACAGTTTCTTGGTGAAATAGTTGCTTTATGCCTGGGTGAAGAGTTTCCTTTACTAGGGGTTTGTGACTCTAAGGGAAGGGTTAGCGTTTTCAGCACTTTAGATACCAAAAAGCCCTTATGGTGTTTAGTTGTGCAGGAAGTTCCTTTAGTTCTGAGTTTTTATTCTTATAAAAGTACAAGTGAGCACGATACTACTGCATTGTCAAAGCCTTTAACTGACAACTGCGAGCTCTATGTAGGAGCTGACAACGGGTACATTTACGTTTGGGACTTGTCCAAACTTTTAGTGAACTTAAAGTCCACCAAAAACAACCTTAACTACTTTATGTACAAAAAAGCAAACGTGAACTGCAGAGTTTACAAGGAATTCATTAAACTCAACTTAGTTAAGTGCCAAACCCCACAAGTAACGAACGCTGCTCCAAAAGCAAAGTGGAACTCCGAAATAGACACCGTGAAAGACTTGAAAGTCCACAAAGTCACTGAAAAACTTGTCTTTGTGCTGGGTGCACATGGAACCTTGAAGATCTGGAACTGTGAAGGCAAGTGCAGAGCCCAATTAAACCTTAGAGAAAACTTTCCAGACTACTGGGAGCTTAAAGTAAACACTTTTGAGTACAGGTACAACTTGTACAAAAAGGCAGAGTGCCTTTTAACAAAACTCAAAGCTTTTAAAGACCCATTGAGTCCTCCAAAAAGCACCGATCGACTAGTAGACTCCTCCAGCTTACTAGACATTAGTTACTCAGTGCCCAAACAACCCAAACCCCAACTCAAAGTTTCGCAGTCAGGTTTGTCTTTAAGACAAATAGAAGCTAGGAAAAAGGACAGCCACTTCAATAAAAAACTAGTGTTTCCTAACCTAGGCGATTTCACTTTTAAGAACTTCGTGAAACTTGAAAACATAAAAACTCCCCAGTCCACTAAAAGAAGCACCCCTGCAAACAACTTTTCTGTGCAAAAAAGGTCTTCAAGTGTACTCAACTTAAAAAAAAGAAACTATCAAATAAGGAACTACACTCCCTTGAAACCAACCCAAAGGGCCTCTGTTAAATTTAAGTTCCACAAATAACTTCTTAATTTCCATTTTAAAAGACTTTTCGGCAGTTATGGACTTGCAACAAAAACTTGAGTACCAACAGAGTGTTGAAACTTATCTCGAAGACAACCAAGTTTACGACTTATTTGAGTACCTTCTTAAAGAAATCTTAGTTGACAAACCTGAAGAACCTATTGACTACCTCATTTCTAAACTTGAAAAGCCTCGCCGCAGACGCCTTTTCGTAGTAGGCAGTTCTGGCAAAAAAAGAAACGACGCCTGCAGCCAACTAGCTGCCCGGTTCAGCGTAGACCACATAAACCTTACCAACTTGCTCAAAGACGAAGTCAGCAAAGGCGGCAAATGGGCTTCAGCAATCAAGAGTTCTTGGAAAGAAGGAACTTTCATCGACGACGAAGCTGTACTCGAGATCCTTATGCCTGTTTTGGAAGAGGCCGAAACCAAAGGAACCAGTTACCTACTGGAAGGAGCTCCACGCACCCGTGTGCAAGCCCTTGCTTTCCAGCGGGCTGGACTTGTACCTGACCGACTAGTTATTTTGAAGCCTGACGAAGAACAGTACAAACTAAGCTTTATGGACACTTACTCAGAAAGAGTCGAAGAAAAACCCCAAACCCAAACTGCATTCCAAAAAATAGCCCAAAAAGCACTTGAAGAGTACCACTACCACGTCAAAGGACTCAAAGAAGTCTACGGGGCTCAGTGGCATGAAGTAGACTCTTCTGGGGACTTTGAGTCAACAGCTGACAACGCAGCTAAAGTCTTTTTGATGAAGGGCAGGTCAAACGCACCCAGAAGTCCGCCAAAGATAATCATTCTAGGACCCCCGGGTTCAGGCAGGACTTACCAAGCCCAGAAGATTGCTACTAAGTACGGGTTGGAGTTTGTGTCTACTTCCCAGTTACTCAGGGACACCGTGAACAGAAAAACAGAGGTAGGCCAAAACATTGCGTCTTTGTTGAGGACTGGAGACAGAGTCCCGGACTTCGTAATAAACGACTTAGTTCAGAAAAGACTCAACCAAACCAACTGCAAAATGAACGGGTGGGTTCTAGACGGCTTCCCGAAAACAACAGACCAAGCAAGAGCTCTTAAAGAATTCAAAATTAACCCTACCCACGTGTTTATTTTAGAGTGTCCTGACTCACTGGTTTACGAAAGATGTGAGCAAAGAAGAATAGATCCCCTGACTGGAAAGTACTACAACTTGTCTAGTTTGCCCGAAGACCCCAAAGTCACTGAGAGACTTGCTAAGATGCCTGAAGACGACACTGAAGTAGTTAAAAAGAGACTTCTTCAGTACAAAGAAAACGCTACCAAACTCCACACTGACTACGCAAAACTAGCCACTACTATCAAAGCAGACCAGGACGACAGCATCATCACTGAACTTATAGGAGACACTATTGAGAACTCTATTTCCCACGAGTACGAGTAATTAAATTAATACTCACTTTTTAAGTAACTTGATTTCGTTAAGCAGTTCGTCAATCTTGTTTTCAGTGGCGTGGTTTGCTCCTCTGATGTTGGGCAAGAAGTAAGTTGCAGTGAGTCCTGTGCCAACAGCACACCCTACCAAAAACCTAATTGCTCCTTTTAACATTATTATCCATTTACTCCAAACCTTTCAAAGTAACTCTTCATGAACTGGTCTATTTTGAACCTGTCAGGTTGGTTATTGAACACGTGGACCCAGTCTTCGTAGAGTTCTCCTTCGATGTAGTAAGCTAAAAAGGCTTTCATGAGGACTTCTGCTTCAGTTTTAGCTATTTTGAAGTCAATGATGTCTCCCCTCACAGGAACTACTCCTTTCTTAGGAATGAGTTCGTCAAACAACGTGAGCACAAAGTAAGGAGTTGAGCTTTCTGGGTTGCGTTTGTAGTCTTCTAAGTATGTGAACAAGTTGCTTTTGCCCTGTGTTTGGCAAAGCAACACAAAGTGCCCTCCTTTGCGAGGCAAAGGAAATATGAAGAAGGGGGAGGCCTGGGACCTCCTCTGGAACACTTCGAACTGGTGGGCTGTGATGAGAGTTGATACGTTCTGTGGTCTTTTTAGGTGGTAGTCGTTCCAAATAGCTTTGATTGTAGAAGAGTTTTCTTTTTCAAACAAAGTCAATTTGACAATTTCTCTGAGCTTTCTAGGACAAGGGTAAGTAAACGCAAAACTGCGCCTCATCATTTATAAGTATGTCTTTGAAAAAGTCTCTTTCGGACAAAACTTTCCTAACCAACACTACCTTGCCGAGCTCCACAAAGGCCAGCAAAGAGTTTAAAACTCAGCAGGTTTACAGAATAGAAGAAGCTTTGCCTTCGCAAAGTTTAGCAGTGGAATTCGAACCCCTGCCTGAAAATGTCAGCATCAAAAGAGTCGTTGACAATATAACCAAGGGTCGGAGAAACAAGCACCTTTGGTTGAAGTACTTCACTTCAACTGAAAACATCGCAATCATCAGTGACCTTTTCTGGCTAAGTATATGCAGACTCGTTAGACAGAACGAGTTCACAAGCTTCGAAGAGGTTCTTTTAGCAAGGGTTTCACGTCACTACTTAAACCTGTTTACAGGCATCGACAAAAATTACCGGGATGAGTTTTATAAAAGTTACTGCGACAACATAGCCCAGGCTGTGTTCTTTTCAGTGTTTTTTGCGTTTCCAAAGTCCAGAAGCTTAGTTCTAACTGAAGACTTTTTAAGGGACTTCATTGACCTAGTAAGTGGAGAACTCACTGGGTTTCCTGTGTGCAACAACGCCTACGAACACTGGGTGTTTGACCTGGGAGCTGGCAACATCATGGAGAAAGTAGTTAAAAGCCAGTCCAAGCCCCTCTGGAAGTCAGCTTCCGGGAAACTCAGAATTAGGTACACTCCTGTGATGGAGAGGTACCTCTGTAGTCACAAGTACCAGTCATCCAACCAAATCAAAAACTGGAACTTAAGAGTTTCCAAAAGAGACTTAGCAGCCGAAAAGCAAGCCCACCAAAGAATGAAAAGCTACAGAAAACAAGCTAACGAAAACGCAAGAAACACTCTGACAAACTTCAAGCACTTCGAGAAATACAACAAAAAAGTTGACAAAAAACTACTAGAAAACAAAAAGTACTCCCTTAGAATATCTAAGTTCATGAAGAACCGGTCCAAAGAAATACTTACTCACAACCCCCATGAGTACAGCAACTACTTAGCTAGTTTGAAGGACTTATAATTAATAAATGGAAAGAAATTTGAATTTGCCCAGACTCAGAATCATACCTTCAGCTTCCAGCCTCCAAGACTTGCCTACTGCTGACATGGTTCCTATTGCCTCTATAACTCGCCACGACAGTTGGAAAGAAGAAGATTGCTTCCAACCACGTGCTATGATTATGAGTTTGACTCTCAACAAAGTCTACAAGCGCAAGTTCGTCAAGTTGAGCAGGTTCACTTTTAACTTACTGAAGTGCCTTTACAAAGACTCTTACCGAAGCAGGTCCCAAAGCATAGGGGCTTCAAGTGCAAGACATAGAAGTTACTTAAGCACTCCTGAAAACAGAACTTGTTTAAGAACTACGCGGAACTTTGAGTCCCCCAAACACTTGCAAATTGCTGACTACCGTTCTGTTTACAAACTTAAAAGTGTCTTGGCAAAGAGGGTTACTTCACTGGAGTCTGAGTTTTTTGGCAAGTTGGACAAAAAGCCTAAAAGGATGCAAGACTTAGCTAAGTTAGCTTTGCTCCAAAGGAACCGCAGAGTACTCAGTAAGGTTTTTTGGAAGTGGAAAACTCATGTGCTTAAAACCAACGAAAAAGACAGTGCTTTGAAAGCGTGTGCTAGAGTGTTTAAGTTTTGCTTCAGCAAGCATTTTAAGAGGTTCCAAGAGTCACTCAAAACCAAAGCCAGAGCAAATTTACTAGTTAAGAAACTCCTAAACCGACTTTTGACCAAGAAACTCAGTTTGGGGTTTAAAAGTTGGGTGAGTTTTGTGAAGTACTTTCAAATGCCCAGAAACTTAGAAGACTTTAACAGTCATTACGGAAAAGTACTTAACTTCCATGAACTCCTGCTTAAAAAGAACCTTGGTTTTCTGTCTAGAGTTATCCAGAGTTGTCTTAGTAAAGAGTTAAAGCACTACTGGAGTGCACTAACTAACTTCAGAAAAATAACTAAAAGAAACCTGGACTTGCCAAGGAGTGGACCTGACACTCTGAAGACTCAGTACAAACTCAGGAAAAAAACCAAGTCACTCAATAGAGCCACCAAGAAAAAACCTGAGTGCGTCAGTTATACTGAAAAGAAACAAGGAGAATACTACACTATAGAAGACTACTTATCAAACAAACAAGATTTGCCTTTCAAGAAACCTCAAACTCTTAAGCCTAAACACCTCAGGTCTCCCAGAGCTTTAAGGTCTTTGCCTCAGAAAAAGCACAACAAACTAGTGCAGGCTTTACTTAGGATTGAAGCTTCTAAACTCAAGCAGAGCTTTGAAGCTTTGTGTGCTTGGAACTCTAGAAGTGGGTACTTTGAAATCTCCAGTGAACTTTTAAGTTTGTACCTAACGAAGGCTTTTCTCAAAAAGGGGTTTCTAGCCCTAACTAGTTTGCCAAAAGACTTCTGGGAACAGCACACCTTAAAACAAAAAGAAAAAAAGGCAATTAAGTGCACTACTGTGGTTTCGATGCTTCAAAAACTAGTAGTCATGAAGTCTGACCTTTTCCACAGTTTCTCGCAGTTAAAGCTTTACTTCCAAAAACTCAAACTAGAAACACTGGACAGAACTTACTCAGGCATTGAACAACTCTTAAACGCAAAACTCACTTCTTCCGGGTTTTACAAACTCAAAACCCACTCTTCCTTCAAATCCAAAGTTAACAGTGCCTTGAAACTAGTTGTAGCTAAAGTTCACTGGAAAAACTTGTTTACACTAAGCAGGTGCTTGGAGCACTGGCGCTATACTACTAAAACTGACAAGAAACAGAAACTCCAGTCCTTAAGACACTTGGTAAGGAAGACTTGCGACTTGATTAAAAGAAGACAACAACTAGCACTCCAAAGCATAGCTTCAAAAGCATCCTGCAAAAAGAAAGCCCTTAGAAACCTAGCACGTTCACTAAACAAATTGTACCAAAAGCAAACAGCAAAAGCCTTAAAAGAAGTACTAGAAACTAAAGAAACTCTGGAAGTCAACTCTAGGTTCGTGAAGTCCCTTGCTTTAGTTAACCTGATCAAAAAGAGACTTAACCACCAGTACACTTGTTGTCTGGCAAGTGCTTTTTCTAAGTTCTCGCGTGTGTGCTACATAGGAAAGATCAAAGACAAAATTTCGAGAAAAGCTATTTCTAAGTGCATCAGTGTGTACAAACACTCCAAACTCAAACGGAGTTTTGAAGCAGTCAAACAAGAAGCCCAACTCCAAAGAAAGTTGTGTGCTTACTTTTCTGTGAACTACTTAATAAAAAAGATTTACGTGAGAAAAACTGCAAAGGCGTTCGTGAAGTGGCAAATGTTCCTCAAAAAGAACAAACGGTTCTCTTCCAAAAGACACTTGCCCAGGTTCAGTTCAATCCACGAATATATCGACTTTGCACAAGCTAATTTCTAATTAACTAACTAAGGAAGTAAAACAGCAATGTAGTGAGAAGGCAACTGCTGGATGTTCTCAAACAAAGCTTTAACTGCAGAAGTAGTTTTGTCAGCTTCGATGTTTTTGCCAACTCTGTACAAAGGCAAGTTCTTGCCCCCCACACAAACGTGTGACCTGGACCCTTGGAACTTGAACTCGTGTCTTAATTCTATTCGGCAGTAGTCTGCTAGAACCTGCACTATCAGTCCCAAGTACCCTAGAGAACTGCTGACTTGTTCGTCTTTTTGGTAAAAGTTTATGCTGTCGTTGATTTCTTTGAGTCCAGTTAAGATGTTTGAGGTTTTGAAGACTCCGTATAGTTCATGCCACAGTTTGATTCTGCGGGAGTGTGTGAGTCTTTCTTTGAGGCTTAGGTGTTCTCTGTCTTGTTTGGCTGTTTTGGCCCTTTCTGAGTACTTGCGTTTGTGGGCGTTTAGTAGTTGAGTAGCTACTTCTTGCTGTCCTTTGATTTCTTTGACTAAGCTTTTAGAGCCTTTGACTAGTTCAGTTTTGTTGTTGCTGGCTGAGTTGAGTCCAGAAACGTGTTCTTGGAGTTCACTAGTTTTCTTTTTCAGGGGAAAAAAGGACTTTTTGTCTTGCAAAACATTCCGCAACTGGTCTTTGAGGACTTTGATTCCAGAAAAGTTCTGGGCTAGTTGTTTCCTGACTTCCAGGATTCTTTTGTACTTGTTTTGTATTTTGGAAAAGTTGACTCTGCGGGAAGTAGCTTCTTGGGTAGCTAAGAGTTTAATTTGGAAAGAACAGTTCCTAGCTAAGTGAGTGAAGTTCTCTGAAAACTCCTCAGTAGTGAAGAACCCTTCCTCTGAAAATTCTATAAAGCACACAGGGAAGTCAAAAGACTCCAGGCACTGCAGACTTTCGCACACAAAGTGCATCTTTTTAGAATCAACAAAGGTTTCAAGCAAGCACTCTTCGTTCGAGCAAACCTTCAAAGACACTGGAAACACGTCTTTGGGGATCTCTAAGTTGCGCCAAGTAGGGTTGCAAGTTAGAGAGTGCTCTGTTTGGTAGAAAAAAGTAGCACTTTCAAGTAAGAGTTTCACTCGGGCAGGGGGGCCTGGCAAGTTCCTAACTGCTATGCAAGTCATTTGTTTCCAAGAACAGTCTAGTTCCAGCGACATTTATACTATGTCGCAGAAACTAAAACTCTTCGAAGAAAAAGACACCAGTTCTACTCTGAAGGTCAACAAGAAGTTCGCCGAGAAGTTTGAAGCCAGAAAAAGAAGAGAAGAAATCCAAAGAATCGCCGAAACAACCCAAGAGCTTGAAGACTCTGAGGAGTCCAGTGAAGACTCCGAAGCCGAGCTACTCACCCAAAAAGCTAACTCCAAGTTCTTAAAAGCCCTTTCAATGATCAAAAACAGAGACCCCCGACTCAAAGACCCCAACTTCCAGTTGTTTTCTGACTCGGATTTTGAGGACCCACAAGAACCCCAAAAACCACAAAACAAAAAACTAACTTACAAAGAAGTAGTTACTAAAAACCTACTTGGAAACCAAGTAGACAACGCACCCACCCAAGTCCAGAAACAAGAGTCCATCAAAAACGACTTCTTGCAAGCAGTGAACGAGTGGGAAACCCAAGACTCAAACAACCAGTTGCTGAAGCCCCGAGAAAAGACCGCAGAAGAAATCAACAAAGAAAAACAAGAACTAGAAGTTTTGCTCCAACAAGAAAAAGACTCCAGTGAACTCAAGAAACTCAAAGAGTACTGGGAACAAGCCGAAACTCCCAACGAAGAGTTCCTCAAAAAGTTCTTTTTGAAAAAGATGTGGAAAGACGAAGACACCCTACTTACCTACGACGAAATAGTTGACCAAGAAGACCAAACCCGAGAAGAAGAATTCGACAACTTCGAGTCAAGTTACAACTTTAGGTTCGAAGAAGAAGGCTTCGACAAAATACAAACTTACTCCAGACAAGTCGAAGGCAGTGTGAGGCAGAAACCCGAGAAAAGGAAAGAAAAAAGACAGGCCAAACAAGAAAGAAAAGAACTCGAAAAAGTTAAAAAAGCAGAAGAAATCAAACGACTCAAAAACCTAAAAAAACAAGAAATCATGAAACGAATGGAACTAATCAACAACTACGCTGGGAAAACCCTAAAACTCAATGAAGAAGTTTTCGAAGAAGACTTTGATCCACACAAACACGACCAACTCATGAAGAGTAACTTTGACGAAGACTACTACCAAGAGTCCGAGTCTTGCGCTTCTGACTCCAAACCTGAACAAATCGAAGAAAACCAAGTAGACATTGAAAAAATCGAAAAGTCTGCTGAACTGCCCCAAGCTGTAAGGGAAGGAGGCTCAAACGACTGGTGGCTCTGTGACGGCTGCCAAAACGGAATACCTGAGAACTCTTGGAGGTTTGACTGTAGTGAGTGCGACAACTTCACTTTGTGCAACACCTGCAGAACCACTGTATCCCACTCCCACCGGCTCAAAAAACTGAAAGTGCCAATAGGCTGCAAACCTCCAGATCAAGTAGACTTTGTGTACTGCGACGGATGCAACAAAGACATTACTTCCAAACTGAGGTACGACTGCAGTGAGTGCCAGGACTTCAGTGTATGCGAGGACTGCCAACTAACAGTAGAACACCCTCACGAACTCAAGTCAGCACAAGACTTGTGGGAGGAGTACTACAACCTGGACTACGAAGAACTGATTGAAGACATTCCGTGCAAGTTCCGCTACAGACAAGTAGAGCCTAACGACTACGGACTTGACGTTAACGAAATCTTGGAATGGGACGACAAAACCCTTAACTCTTACATAGGCATCAAAAAACTAGCCCCTTACCGAGAAGACCAAGGAAAGACTTCGATCAACAAACTCAAAAAGAAGAAGAAGTACCTTAAAACTTTAACTTACCAACAAAAACACACAGAATAATTTTATTAAAAAGTTAAAACTGGCCAAAAATGGAAAGTTGCATGCCCCAACAAATGACTTTTTACGCAAAGGAACCTGGAAACTCTGACTCAGCTCCTAACTCTAAAGCTGCAAAATCCAGTTTTTTCGGTAGTCTTAAACGAAGGAAGTCTTCACTTAAGCAGTTTTTCAGAGAGGAACCCTTTAGGATTCCTAAAATCCCTAAAAAACCACAAGACCCAAGCACTCCTCAGTGCTTCAAAAACATCAGACTCAAACGAAGAGAGTTTTCTGCTTATAAAAGGGCAGCCCAACCCAGAAACTCCCCTTTTTTCAAAAGAAATATATCTTCTTCCCCAGAAAACTCACGCAACTTAGTTTTGACTCCTAAAAACGAAGATTACAAAAGTCTTTACTTCAAAAACTCTGAAAAGGTATGTCGTAGGTCCCAGTCCAAACACTACCTGAAATATAACGAAAGCTCCAGCAACTGCTTTACGTCTGGAGCTAGCCAGTCACGCTCTAACTCTATTGATGGAAAGTCGCCCAACCGACTCATAAGGAGAGACCGGTCTTCACAGGGCTTTGACAAACTCCTTAAAAACAGACGTTTTAAAAGTTTTATGACAAGCTCAGTTAAAGAAAGACCTTTGATTCTCAAGGGAAAGAACTTTCCCTCTAAGTTCTTTTAAGTGGTTATATTTAATGCTAAACAGAGGGTTTTTTAAGAGCAAGGGCTTGCTCTTTTGTCACGAACCTGCCCTTTATTCTGATTCTTTTGTCGGCTACGCGTTTGCGACAGTCGTAGCTGATTCTTTTGACGAACTTCCTTCTGTTTCTTTTTTCCAAAAAGTTCCTGATTTTATTGCGTCTTTCTTCGTAAGTAAGGGTTCCAATTTTCAAGGGTTGTTGCTTCAATTGGGGTTTAGCTTGGCTTTGGGGGCTTCCGGGGTTCCGGAGAGTGTCTTGGGGGTCTGCGAAGGTCAAGTCGGGCTCTGAAATAGCTATTTCGTCAAGAGACAGATGGGAATAGTCGACTTCTTGCAAGGTAGGTGTGCTGGAGTCGGTTAGTAAATCAATGAAGGAATCTGATCTCTTCCTTTTGCCCGACTGCAAGTAGTTTTCTAGTTGGCTTTCTATTTCGATGTCAAGGTTGTCTCCGAGCCAAATTCTTTCCATTATTATGCAGTAATAGTTTATTTAACATCTTTAAACTTAAAGTGTCTAGCATAAATGAAGTCTTGCCAAATATGCAACTAAATTACTCCTCCATATTTGCAAAGCATTTTGAATTAAAAATGTTGCACCCTAGCACATATTAGAATCAACTACTCCTAATAAATAATGTCTTCTTACACAAGGAAACCCTGGACTGAAGAGGTAAAACTTACTCAGGAAGATAATGCCATCCGCGAACTAGTTGCTGAGTTCGGCGACAGGCGCTGGACAGCCATATCCCAAGTTCTGAAGGACAGGTACAACATCAAAGGCAGGTCAGGAAAACAGTGCAGGGAGCGTTGGCACAACCACCTAGACCCCAACATCAACAAAGACAACTGGACCGAGACAGAAGAACTTAAACTGTTTGAGTGCCAGAAGAATTTTGGCAACAAGTGGTCTGAAATAGCTAGATACCTTCCAGGTAGAACTGACAACTCTATTAAAAACCATTTTTATTCAACTATCCGTCGCAACATCCGGCGCTACAACAAAGGCCAGCCTAAGGACAAACAACTTTCTGGGCCTATCAAAAGCCTCCTCAAAAGAGAGGACTTAGCTCCTATTTTGCTAGTCCCCTGCGGGTCGTTTTTGCCTTTTAAGAAGAAAAAGTTAGTTACTCTTGAACAAAAGTGCTGTTCTGACACCACTGAATCAGGAGAAGAAGGCTCCAGTATACTCTTTAAACTCTACGAAGAAGCTAAGGAAAGAGCCAAGTCTTTGGTATGTCCTTCGCCTTCTAAGTCGCCTTGTTTGCCCCAGAACCTTTGCTTCGACCCCTCCACTCCCACTTCGCAGCTCCTCACTTCGCCAAAGAACCAAAGAGTTTTTAAATCCCCACATGAAGTTCTGCACAAAAAATTCGTATTTCCTGAGTAGTTATATATAATTAAGTTGCCTTAATGGAAGAACAAGAGTCAATGACCTTAGACGAGTTAGAGGAAAAGAGCTACCCAGCTATAACTTCTATGCATATAAGCGCAATAGAAAGCGTGATTTCAATTTACGTAAGGAACCCAGTTGTCAAGGAAGAAAACCTTAGAAAGCACGTTATTTACACCGTGGAAGGAAAAGATTCAACAGGCAAGTTTGAAGCTGTTCGTCGTTACAAGGAGTTCAACATACTGCGCAAAGTACTTGTTTACCGCTGGCCAGGGTGCTTCGTGCCCTACATTCCTCCTAAAAGGAAATTTGTAAGTGTTACTTAGGGCAACTTAAACGCCAACTTTATAGAGAAGAGAAGGAAGTTACTTGAGTACTTCATTATGAAAACAGCAAGTATTGAACACTTGCGCAACTCTCCAGAATTCCAGTTGTTCATAAGGGGCCCAACTGACTTCTTAAGAGCAGCCAACGAAGTCTCCAAACCTTCAAACAGCGAAATCCTCACAGAAATGGACAGAAACTTCCATCAGTACTCTACTCCTGAGTCCATTCCAGACTCAGCTTTTGAACAGCCTTACGAGTACTTCAAACAAGGTCTGGAAAAGCTAAAAAAGTTCGAACGTGTCTGTGAAAACATCGTCCGCAACTACTCAACTTTCACTCAAGAACACTCTCACCTCTTGGAAGGAATCAACCAGATCAGTGAGTTCCAAAACAACTACTTTGGCAGTCAGAAAATAGACATTCCTACCAGAGAAATGTACTCCAACCCCTACTGGGTTTTGCTTGACTGGGTTCGGACTGAAATCCTAGACCTGAACGCTATAATTCAAACTGTGGAAAGCAGGAACTCAGTTTCCTCAGAACTTTCCCGCTGCGAGCACGCCCTAAGCAAACTAGAGTCAGACCAGAAAAAAACTTCAGAGGGTAAAAAGTCCCTAAGTCAAATCCTTTCAAGCAAAACTCCAGAAGAAAGATCCCGAGTAATCCAAGCAAGCATTCAAAACCAAGAAGAAAAAATTCAAAGCTTAAAGTCCCTTCTGAACCTTATTTCCAACAAAATGCTTACCTTCGACATTCCGAGGTTCAAGCAGCAAAAAGCCAACAAGTTCGAAGTCGTAATGAGGTCTTTCAGTGGCTCTGCAACTGAAGAGTTCAACTACTTCATAGAGCACTCCTCTGCAATCGAACAAAAACTTAGTTAGTAATGAAAGGTAAAACTCTATAAAGCTCTTCAACCCTTACTTCGACTTCTCAGGGATTCCCAAACCACAAAGAAACCTTCACTTGAAAAACAGTGCTACCGCGAAGGAACTCTCAGTGCGTTGCTGAGCACGACTCTTACAAGTTAGCTGTTTCTGAATTCTATCACAACAAGAGAGTGATTAGTTAACCTTGCAACCACTTGCTAGCACTTCTTAAGTGTAGAAAGCACTGACTTGGACTTTTTCAAGTCTACAAAGACTGCCTGGACCATTCATCAAAAACTACCAAAAGTAAGTTTTTGACGAAGCCAATGAACACTTAAGTAAGTTAGCAGTTTAAATATGAGGAAAAAGTACTACAGCACCAAAGAACCTAAAAGGTTTTCCAACTACGTAGAAAACTTAAAAAGTCCCAGTAACCCTGCAAACACTACCAAGTCAGGAATCCTAAGGAAAATTATTCCCAAAACTTACAAAAGCTCACACCCTTCAACTCTTATCTCGCAAGCACGCAACTTGAGCCTTCAAGTTCCTAAAGACCCTAAGTTCAAAAGAGCTGCTCAAGAAGACTCCAACCAAAGGTTGTTCAGAGGCTCCCGCAAAGAGTTCAGCGTTAACTTAGAAAACAACCCCATTGCTAAGTATGAAAGGGTCCAGAACCCAGACAACTTCACCAAACAAGAAAACTACTTGCAAAGCACAGAAGACTGGAAGTTCAAGAACTACCTTGAAGGCTTGAAGTTCCTCAGGAACTGCGAAGTAGAACTAGAAAAAAACTACCAACTAGTTAAAAGCAAAGACTTGCCTCTCGAAGGCACTTCACTGGGTTTAGGGTTGCTTTTTGAACTCCAAAGCGAGCTAGACGCCCTAGACCAAACCAAGTACTCTCAACTTTTAAAGCTCAAAAAGGAACAAGTAACTGAAATGCTCAAAGGACGCACTGAAACTATGAGGGAAATCCTTAAGGTACTAAGGTCAAAAGGGTGCTTTGACGAAGCAGTAGTGCTGGAGTTGCTTTGGAGAACAGTGATTAAGACCTTTGACTCGTGTCTTAAGATCCACGACCACTGCATTAACGACGCAGTTGAAATGATCAAGTACAAACTCAGAGACAGCGTAGACTCTCACAGAAAAGAAATAGACGAGCTTTCCTTCCAGTTCAAAGCTTATGAGTCCGAGTTCCAGGAAAAGGTCAGGGCTCTGGAAACAGAAATCAAAGCACTGACTGAACAAAACAAAGAACTCAAGCAAACTGTTATTGAGAAAGACATTAAAATTGCAGAGTACTTTGAAGTTGACTCTAAAGTCGAAACTATCAAGTCAATGTCCAACATGTTGAAAGAACTCAACAAAATAGTTGAAGAAACCACTACTGAACACCAAATCCAGTCCAACGCTATTGCTCACTTCTACGTTATGATGAAAGTAGCTAAACAACTTAACCCGAACTTAAGTAATTAAAATGCACAAAACCATCACAATAGACCTTGTTCTAAGACTGAACCTTACTTCGCAAGAACAAGAGTCCCTCAACAGGGAACAACAGTGAGTTTTACCTAGACTCCAAAAAGTCATGGAGGCCAAAACTCTCCACTTAGAAGGCGAAGACATTGAAGAGATCGACAACTTAGAACTGTTTTCCCACATTCAAACTCTGTTTTTGCAGTACAACAGAATCCAAGTCATCAGTAACTTAGACCACCTGTTCAACCTACAGTACCTGTCTTTAGAAGGCAACCAGATCACTTTTGTGCAGAACCTGACTTCTCTGAGCAACCTTATTTATTTGAACATTTCAAATAACCAAATACTTAGTTTGGCGCCTTACATGCTGCCCCAAAACTTAGTTATCATGAAGGCTTCTGGGAATCCCTGCAGTGCAGAGCCTGACTACAGAAGTGGCTTGGTAGCTGGACTGGAACTCCTGGAAGAACTGGACGGGATTATGGTTACTCCCCAAGAAAGAATGGGAGGTGAGCCTTTGGAGCAACCCGTTCAGCCTCCTTTTGAAATAGACCGACTTCAGAACCAACTCTACATGACGGAAGACGAAGAGGTCCTTTACAGCAAACTCACTGAAGCTGCCTGGGACCTTGTGCAGAAAAGCAAAAACAGGGTTAAGGACCTTGAAAACAAAATATCCAAAGCCATTTCTAAATCCCAACTTGACTAACTAAACACCTAGTTTACTTAAGTAGAAGTATGCAGTTTGTATCCATAAAAAGCTTTTTTCATAGGGTTCAGGGTTTCTAACAATTTGCACTCCAGTTTCTTCTTCAACAGCTCCTAGTTCTTTAGCCATCAGTCTGCAAATTTTGAGTTTGGATTCTCCTGCGTGGGGATCTTCTTTTAGGATTTCTTCAAACTTGCTAAAGCTAACTTTAACTCCTTCCAAGACTTTCGACTTTAAGTCCTCTAACTCCTCCACAGCACTGAACACACCCTTATTCTTCAGAAAAGACTTGTACGTTCTTTCTAAGGCCTTAGCTAAGCAAACTAATTGGGAGTTTTTAGACTCTTCAAAGTAGCTTTGTAAGTACTTAAATTCAATATCTGAGTTTTTGAGGACTTTCATGCCAGTTAATAAATTGTTACTGGGCTCGAACATGAGTGAGGGGATTACTAAAGGGTAGTCTTGACTAGTTTTCCAAACTTTGAGTTGGTCGTCTATGATTAAAGTCAGTCTTCTGTCTAGAGGTGTTTGTAGCTCCATTTCAAGCAGTTTTAAGTCTTTGAGAATTTCAGAGTCGTTTTCACGTGCCTTGTACCCTCTGAAGTACCTTCTTTGGGGGTCAATGGCTTGGAGTATATTATAGGCATATACTTTAATTCCATTAGTGTATACATAAATATTGCAGAACTCGTTGACTTTTTCCAGGAACTCGTAGAGTCCGTACCGAAGGTAAATCACGTACCTTTGGTTTTCAATGGTTATGGAAGTTTTATTCAGGCCGGGCCTGGTAATTTCTTGGTCCTTGGAGGACTCTACTGCTTGGATTAGAGTGTTGTCTAAGTCCAAAACTAAGTTGAACTTTACTGGCCACTCAGAGTACTTTGGAGTAATTACTCTAGGAGTCTCTAATACTGCTGGTTCGAGTGCTAGTTTCATTGCAGGGTTGTAAAGAGTAATTGACTCAAAGCTTAAATGCTTGAGTTCTGGAAAGTAAGTTTCTAAATCTCTGGAGTCTAGGTATGTAGACTCTAAGTTAAAAGCTAGTTGGTTTACTTCTTGTTCTACTTTTATGGCTTTTTGACTAGGTTTTGGGTTTGGAACACTACTTTCCCTTTTAAAAGGTAAGTTAGTGTCTTCTAAGCTAATGCGACTCATCTGAGAGTTAATTCTTTTAATTTGCTTCTTTTGGTTTTTCTTTCCAAACCTAGGCTTAGTTTGTTGTTTGGCTTCAATAATTCCCTCAAGTTCAGAAATAGCACTTTGCAGCTCCAACTCCTGCCAAATTTTCCTTAAACTAGCTGCAGAGCTTTTGTGGCTGGCAGTCCGTGCCCTGTAATTAACTTCTCCAAATATTTCCACTAAGATGTTTTCGGAATTTCTGCACTTCTTTAGAACGTTTTCCAAGTTGCTTCTCAGTAGCTTCAAAGCACTAAAGTAAAGTTTAAGCAAACTCCAGTCCTCAGTTATGTGCTTGTGGTGCTTGTTACAGAACTCTCTAAACTTTTTCAGCAAGCCTAAGTCGAACTCGGACTTGTTGCAGTACTCCAGAAAAGCACATACTTGACTCTTAGTTAAGGAAGTGCCCAGCTTGAATTGGGAGGGGTCGTTCTCAGCACACGTGTTTTCTTCCTCCGAGTCACTTAAATTCAACAAACCACTACAGTCCATGTCTAATTATAAAGCATTCGAATTAATTTAAAATGTCCAAACCAAGCACCAGCACTCGGCCAGAAACCACCACAAGTTTCAACATCCCCCCTAACTTAAAATACAAATTAGAAAGAAAGTACAAAAGCCCTAATCCTTCACCTGCGCCTACTTTCCGCCCTCGCCCCAGCAGTGCCACCCCAAGTGCCACTCCAAGTACTACTCCAACGAATCACTCCAAAATAAACACTTCCTACACCCGGGTGCTTAAAGGAGACACCCTTAACATTTCAGGAGTTTTGGAGTCAAGAGTTCCCTCTGACAAACACAGACCTCCCAAGCACAGGTCTAAAGAGAATTCGAGCCGGTGCAACGAGTTCAGCATTCACCGCTTTTTAGAAGAAAAAGCCAAACAGTCTGAAAAAAAGAAACAACTCTTCCAAGTTTCCAAGGAAGTAGACGAACTCAAGTCTAAACTTTACGAGTGTGAACGCAAAAAACAAGAAGAACTGTCTCCACTTATTTCAACTTACCAAAAACATTCCCAAAGCCGAAAGAACTTAGAAACCGAAATCCAGCTTTTGAGGAAAGAGTTGGAAGAGACAAAAACACCCTCTGCTTCCAAACAACAACTCCAAGAAGAGCAACTTGACCTCCAAGCCCAGTACTCCAACAACCAACTCAAACTGGCAGAACTCCAAAAACACTACATTCCCCGCCCTAAAGTCCAAGAAATGCAAGAAAAACTCAACTACCTAGAAAGCACCCAACAAAGCCTACTCAGAGAAAACCAAAACCTCAAAAGACAGATTCTAGCTGAGCAAAACATCCAGCTGCAGCCAACTCCTAAACAGAAAAGAGAGAACTTAAGGGACCTAGCTATTATACAAAAGGAAATTTCAATCACAAAGTCCTTGATTGACTCTATCTACAAAGGAGAAAACGTCAATCTCGGGTTCATACTAGGACCTGGACCCATCTCGGAAAACGACTCTAAAGAAGTTTTTGAAGTCGTGAGTTCAATTAAAAAGGAACTCCAGGTGCTCAGAGAAATCGTCACAGAAGTCCACGAAGAAGCTTCTGGAAAACCCTGTGCAGTGGTCTAATTTAATATGTAAGTTAAATGCTACACACCTGCAGTAAAGTCCTAAACCAGTTGTACTTAGGCAACGCAGCAGCTTCTAAAGACCTTCAGTTTTTGAAAGGAAAAGGAATCACCCACGTGCTAGTTTGTGCAGATGACTGCCAAGTTTGCTTTCCAGAACACTTTGAATACAAAGTCCTTCCTCTCGAAGACACTATTGACTTTCAGATTCTAAACTACTTCCAAGAAAGTTTTGAGTTCTTAGAAGCAAGCATTTCAGAAGGAGGCACTGTTTTTGTGCACTGCAGAATGGGTGCTTCTAGAAGTGCTTCCATTGTAGTGGCTTTTGTTATGAAAAAGTTAGGTTACTCCTTCAAAAAGGCCTTTAAGTTCGTTAAAAAGCTGCACCCTGACACACACCCTAACTTTGGGTTCCAAAAACAACTAAGCAGCTACTCAAAGCAACTGCCTAAGAAGCAATGCTGCATAATCTAGATAAATGGAAAAGTACGATGCCTTTTTGTTTGACTGCGACGGAGTCATTTGGAGAGGCAACGACCCTGTTCCTGGAAGCATCGAAACACTTAACTTACTAAAAAGCCAAGGAAAAAAGATCTTCTTCATCACAAACAACTCTAGTAAAACAAGGACTGAGTTTAGCCAAAAACTATCAGACTTGGGATTCCAAGCCAACCCCAATCAGCTCTACTCAACCAGCATGGCAGTTCCCAAGTACCTCAAAAAGCACTACCCAGAAGTTTCTAAGTTGTTCTTGATTGGAATGGAAGGTTTCAAGGAAGAACTCCAAAAAGAAGGCTTCCAAGTAGTCAAGGAGTCCGACCTTCCTAAAGTCAGACTGAGTTGTTTCTCAGAACTCCAAAACATAGAAGTAGACTCTAGCATAGACGCCGTAGTTACTGGCTCAGACATGCAGTTTAACTACTTAAGTGGGTGCTACGCCTGTGGACTAATCCGAATGGGCAAAAAGTTCCTAGCTGCCTGCACAGACTCCTACTTTGTGCTCAAAAACGGGAATATGCCAGGGTCAGGAGCTATTCTAGCCTTCCTAGAAGCCGCTTCTGAGCAGAAAGCCGAAGTAGTAGGGAAGCCCAATAGCTTTATGATAGACCTAGTGATCGAAGACTGGGAACTAGACAGAAGCAGGTGCCTTATGGTGGGAGACAGAATAGACACTGACATTTTGTTTGGAACCAAAGCTGGAATAGACACTGCACTGGTGCTGACTGGAGCAAGCAAAGAAGAAGACCTTCAGATGTTTGACTTCAAACCCACATACATTTACGAGTCAGTGGCTAAGCTCTTCAGTAGTTAAGTAAATTGGTGTTAAATTGGAAGGGGGCTGTAATTTATGAGAAAAGCTGCCAAGAAGCAATCCACAAGCAGAGTTACCTTCAAAGTACTGCGTTTGAACGACGTGATCTACAACTTGGGAGATACTGTCCGAATTAAAGAAGAGCATGACGAAGACTCTTACGGAACAGTGCTGAAGTTCTGGAAAAAGTCTGGCGAAAGCGAAGCCTTTGTGCGAGTGAGGTGGTTCTTCAAACCCAAAGATGTACTTCGGCCCTTGGAGGACTTTATTTCCCAAGGAGAACTCTTCGATTCAGACTTGGAACAGGACATTTGGGTCCAATCTATTTATGGCAAGGTAACAGTGAAGTCTTTGGAGGACTACCACCAACTCGACGAAATAGAGGAGGACATCTACTTCTGCAGGGCCGTTTACAGACACAAAGAAAGAGTGCTGGACCCTCCTTACATGGAGTGGAAAAGAGTGTGTTACTGCAAAAACATACTGAACCCCGACCACCTGTACTTTGTGTGTGAAGGCTGCAATGGTTTGTTCCACGTGCACTGCGTTGGAGTCATTGACCAGCGTAAACTATTTTACTGCAGTAAGTGCTTTAACTAGTCCTTAAATGGTATTATAAGTATTATGAAAGCCCAAAAAAGAGCTCGGAACGGAGTCCAGAAAGAATACTCCAAACTCAAAATAGACCAAGAAACTTACGAAATCGGGGACACTGTTGAAGTCAGGATATCAGAAAGGATGCTTAGCTTCGGAACCATCCTAAAGATATGGTCAGACAACCTAAATAACCCCAAAATCAGAGTGAGGTGGTTGGTGAAGCCCACAGAAATCTTCGAACCTAAGCCCTTTTTCAGCCAGGGGGAACTTTTTGACACCGAGTCTTACGATGTTATAGCTGCTCAGGACGTTTGCGGGAAAATAAAACTGATGGACTTTGACGAGTACCACAACCGGGAAATCGCTGACGACAACTCTTACTTCACACGTGCAACTGTCACCAAAAACAAGAAAATCAAACCTCCTTTTAGTGAGTGGAAAAAAATTTGTATATGCAAGTCAATTTTTAACCCAGACGACATCCACGTGGTGTGTGAGGGGTGTGAAGAAATATTCCACCCAGACTGTGTGGTGATACTTGACGAAGCAGAACCTTGGTACTGCAGTGTCTGTCTACATTAAAATAAGTTAATGCCTGGACTGTCTGAGTTGCTGGATAGCTTCTTTTCTCTGAAGGTCTATAGACTCTTCTACTTGCCTGATTTCTTTTTCCATGTTTTTTTGCATTTCTCGCTGCATGTACTTGAACTCCTCTTCGCCAAAACTTTCTTTGAGGATGCTGATTTCTTCTTGGTACTTGCGCTTTACACTGTTCCTGGCTTCTAGTTTTTCCAAGACGTACTTTTCCATGACTTGTTCTAGTTCTCTTTCGTAGTCAGTCGACTTCCTGCCTCCTGCTGATACGTCACTTTCTTCTGTTTCGTTTGAAATTGAGAAGTTGAAACTCTTCCGCGAGTGCCCGAAGGACTTAGAGAGTTGGTTCTTGCAGTTCAAACTGCTGTTGCGTTCTTTTCTTTTTTCAAGTCTTTTCCCAATAGTTTCGTTTTGACTTGCTAAGTTCATTTGAATCTTGCGCGAGTTTTGGCTTGCACGCATGTATTGGTTCCTCAGAATGTGGTCGGCTTTTCTTTCTTGGTTAAGAGTGTTTTTTTCGAGGTTGGAGGACTGCGACCTTTTGTTTGTCTTTTTCGAAGGAGTGCTAGCGGCAAGTAGGCTGTCTTCCTTTTGTAGAAGTTTTATTGTGCGGTCTCGGTAGTAGGCGTACTTGGAGTCCCCTATGGACTCGTAGTACTCTATGGCTTGCTAAGTGGAACTTACTGAGTACAGTTCTAGCAGTTGTTTGAGAGTTTCAATGTTTTTGTGGAGGTCCAGTTCCATCTCCAAGTTTATCACTTGCTCTGCAAAGTCACTGGGAATAGTGGGTCGTCTTTTAGTGTAAGTCTCAGATCTTCTTAGTTTAGAATCCATTTTAGGGCTCTTTTTGGACATTTAATTTTATTACACTGAACACCCTGGCAACTAAGCTGGGATTTAAATATTTCGTTAATTGTTCCTCATAAATGGAAACAAACCAAGACCCAATTCTCAAGTCCTTCATTGCTTTATTTAAACAATCTTTCATTAAAAACTGCCAACTCGAAAACGAAGAAGCAACTTTAGAAGAACTCCAAACCCTAGAAGAACTCGACCCAGAAGAAGTCTATGAAAACATGCGGGACCTACTAACAGACTTACTTAAGTTCAAGCAAGGAGTCAAAAACACTGAAAAGCAAGAACTAGTTGAAAGGGCAGAAAAACTAGAAACCTACTTGCAAAAACTCGAAGGAGAAGTCAGGACCCACATCAGGTTCGAACAAGAACTCAAAATCTACATCGAGGGGTTCCAGGAAAAACTTGACAGGGCTGAAAAAACAGCTAAAAGCTACGAAGCCGAAATAAAAAAACTGGAAACCCAACTTACTGAAAAAGAAAACCAAATCTCACAACTCACCAAAAAGAAAAGCCCCTCCAAAAGAGTGACCTCTAGACTCAAGAGTTGTGGAGACTTCAACCAAGAAGACTACCGAATCAACACAAACAGAGAGTCCCCAGGCACCAAACAAAAACCAAAACTTAAGTCCAAGCGGACTGAAGACTACTCTAAGTTAAAAACCATGCTCGAAGAAAAGAACAAAGAATGCGACTCCCTGCGCAAAGTCTTCAACAGAGTCAACAAACAGTTACTCAACCTAAGACACGAAAAGTCCAACTTAAAAGCCAGTTCAAGGTCCAAACTCGAAATCAAACGAGCACAGTACAAAGCTACTAACAAACGCCACGTAGGAAGCCTCCAAGACTTTTCCGCCAAAAAAAACCTTGAATCAGCCCTCAGCAACCTAAAGCGAACCAACTCTTCAATCAAACCCAAAAAGTCTCAGGAAGATTCCAAAAGGCCCAGTTCACAGTATAAGCCCATGAATCATTTAAGAAGTTTTTCAGACAATTTCAATTAAATGCTGACTTAAGTTAACTAAGTAGTTGCTTGAACTCATCGTACTCAATTGAATGAGAGTTATCTTCGTCAATCTCTTCAATGAGTCTTTCAATGTCTATAGTCATCTCGAACTGGTTCCTGATGACATTGATTAGTTTCTCAGTGTCGATGCTTCCACTTTTATCAGCATTTCCTCCCATGGCCACAAAGGCGTCAACTAGCTATGGATTACTCATGTCTTGTTCGTCGCTTTTTTTAGTTTTGTTTTGGTGTTGTTCGTAGACCCTCAAAAACTCATAAAACTCGATTTTACCTGTGTTTTGTTCATCTACTTCGTTAATCATCGAAAACAGTTCTTCTTCAGATGGCTGTTGCCCCAGTTCTACATAATTCTTACGCTCCAAAACCACTCTTAGTTCGAACCTGTCTATCCTCCCAGTCCCGTCTTTGTCGAACTGGGTGAAAATCGTCTTTGCGTTTGTAATTTGCTCTTCAGATAATTTCATTTAAATTATTACTTCTGAATATTCTAACACTAAAAAGACATTTCGGGGCGTTTTTCGTTGACAATGTCCCATTCCTTGGCTTTGTTGAAAGCTTCTAGTTTGGTAGTGATTGCTTTCCTGCCTTCTTGTAACAGACCTCTTGGAATTTTGTTGTCAGGGCAGAGTCCCTTGAGTTCAAGTATCATTTGTTCTTCTTCTCTAAGTAGTCTGAACATCTTAATCATTTTCGACACTGCAATCACTTTGTTCCTGAGTTTTTCCATTTTGGCGCTTCTCACTGTTTTTTCCAGTTCTTCTTTTCTGCTTGAAAAAGTACTGTCTAGTTTAACTTTTTCGTTCTTCGAAGGCTTAATTAGTCTGTACACCATTTCAAGTACTTTTTCTATCACAAAAGGAATGCTCCAGGAAAAGATGTCCATGAAGTTAGGCAGTATGTAGGGGTGTTGGGTGTAGTTGTACTGGTGGATGTTCATTTTGTTGTTTTCTAGTTTAATTATGGCTCCTTTGTTATTGTACACGTCACAGTAGTTCGGTGCCGAAAACAGAGTGATCACTGCGGGAAACTCAGAGGTCCCGTTCCAGCTATGCATCTTGTAACCTTCTAACTGGGCTTCGTGGGCTCTGAGGATAGAAAGTATGTTGTTTTCCTCCAGAAAACTGTTAGTTTCTTCCACTCCGTAGTTACAACTGCAACCCCGAACTTTATTAGGCCGGAAGCGTTTTTCTGCAAGGCCTCTTTCGTGATCCACTGGGTCTGACCACAGCAAATCGCAAAACAAACCATTCCGAGGAGGCTCTTTGTGTCTTCCTATGCTGTTTATGTCTTGGAGACTTTTTAGGTGGGGAGAAATCCCTCCGTGAATTGCCAGGAACTTTCCGTTGACTACACATGCTAAAGGAAGCCAGTCGAAGCTCTCCATCAAAAAGTCGTATACTTCGATGTCTTGCTTGTTCAAACACTCAGCCCTGAAGTTGAAGAAGGAAGTTAGTTGCCTGCACTCGTGGTTTCCCCTGATCATAACTACTTTTTTAGGGTAGTTTATTTTGATAGCGTACAGCAGCAAAATACACTCTAAAGAAAAAGAGCCTCTATCCACGTAGTCTCCTAAAAACAAGTACTTTCTATTTGAAACATCACCTCCGATCTCCAAAAGGTTCACTAAGTCGTAGTACTGTCCGTGTATATCCCCCACTATAGTCACAGGTTCAGTTAAGTGAACTAGGTTTTGTTCTGACCTAAAGATCCTTGCTGCTTTTTCGATTATTTTCAAGGCATCAGTTTTGCTGACTCTGCCTTCAGAGTGAAAGTGGCGTTTGAGAACTTCTATGTTGGGGAGGTCCTTAGAGTCAAACAAAAGTTCGCTACTTAAAGGAAGATGTGGAGGGGGGATAAGTTCAACTACAGTTCTGTCGCAAAGTGGGTCTTTAAGCGGTTCCATTATTAAACCTACTTAGTTATTAGTGACTACAGAGTTCTCAGTTCCTCTTACAAACAGTACTCTTGGAAGTCCCTTTGTCATGTTTTCGCAAAACGCCAAGTAGTCGTCAGGGCTTTGGTCTTTCCAGTTACCAGGCAACCCAGTAATAATTAAGTCAGCATACTCAGAATGCTCCATGATCTTTTTGTTGAGGTGCATTCCTTGGTCGTCACAACTAACTGACCCTTCTCTGTGAATTGCATCCTTTGCAATCCTCAACTGAGTTTCTTCAATTTCGTCCAGAATCATCATAGGGGTTCTTTCTTTGTAGTTCCGCACTATTGAGTTCCTGGACTCTTGCTCCTTTAACTGGCTCTTAGTGACCATGATAGCTTCTGGAGGAATCACTACCACTTGACTTTCAACCTTGGAAAACATTCTGTTGTTCACTACCCAGTCTTGGATTTTCTGGTAAATGCTGTTGTGGAGGTCAGGGTCCTCACTGGTGGTTATGTAGAAAATTCTAACTCTGCAGTTCCTCCAAACTCTGTGCTTGCCTAACAAGTAAGCTAGCAAGCACATAAGCCCTCCGTCATAAAAGAACCACCAAATATCAATGCTTCCTCCTAAGGGTTCTGAGAGTTCAAAGTTGTCCACAGGCTTCAAGCACAAAACTGCCAGTTCAGAGTTAGTGGAGTACTCAATTAACTTGCAAAACCTTTTGGCTTGCAAGGGTTCTGACCTCCAGTTGTTAGGCCAAGACACCATGCAGGTGTTGGGTTCAAGACCTCCCAGCCCTGCAGTTTGGATTAAGTTCTTCATTCCCCTTCTTATGGTTTTTGAGAGAACAACTTTGCAGAATATTTCTTTCCGCTTGCTTTTGAAGTAGTTGTGCAGGTTGTTTCTGCACTCCTTTGCACTTCTGAAGTTTTCCTTGGTTTCCTCGCCTACTTTGCAGACTCCAAAAATAGTAAGTCCGTTGCCTTTTTTGAGTTGTTCTACCATCGCCACTAGTCCAAGGTCTTTTGGAGTGTCATTTTCGTCCAAAAACCCTAAAACGAGCAACTGGGGCTTCCAGTTCATCACATGGTCTACTTTCCGCGGATCAACTCCTAACAAAGCTTTTTTGGCTCTTTCTTGTTTCAAACCTGTGAGTCCGTCTCCCCAGTTTTTAGCCTGGGCTTTCATGTCTATGTAGCAGTAAAGTACTCCTGCCATGATAAAGGACACACTGGCCGCCCACCAACTTATGTAAAGCATTATGGTAAAGCACAAAACACTCCCAACAAGTGCAGTGCTCCAGTGGAAGTAAGGCCAGGTAGGCCTCCAACTAGGGTTCCCAAGTATCGACAACAAACAACAAGCTACGTTCACAAAGCCATAAAACAGCAAGAAGAACATAGTTATCACTGGGGCCACTGAGTCCAAACTCCCCATAACCACTGTCAAAATACTAACAGCTGTTGTTACGTGCAGTGCAAATTGCATGTCTGCACAGCGCCTTATAGGAAGTAAGTCGTCGTTAGCTATAGCAACTAGAATTCTAGGTGCACTTGCAAGTGACTGCAAAGCAGCTCCGAGAGTGCTGAAAATTATGCCTAGAGTTACCAAAGCTGGAACTGGCCAGGAAACTTTTGAAACAAACGTAACGTTTTCTATAAGTTCTTCACGGTCTGCCACAGCTCCAAACAAGAATATGCAAGTAATGTATATGACAATAGTTGTAAACACTGCTGCCAAAGTGCCCCTAGGAATGGACATAGAAGGATTCTTGAGTTCTCCTGAGCGGTTCGACCCTGACATGATTCCTGTGCATGCAGGGTAAAAGATTGCCAAAAGCACATGGAACCCCACTTCTGATGAAAACTCGCTGCTGAAGTTTTCGCTTAAGTTGGAAGAGTTCAGACCAGGTATGGCACTTGGAAGGGACCTGGACTTTGCTGTGAAGATTCCTAAGTATATGCTCAAGATCGAAAAAAGCATTGCTACCAAAAACACCACTCCCAGTCTGTTTACTTGCTTAAGACCCACTAAGTTGATCACCCACAGAAAGACTATCATCACCAAACTCAGGATCCTCACATCTGCTCCAAACCCCACAGCTTCATATTCAGTGGCACTGATGAAAACCTCAACTGCTCCCAGCACGTACATGCCCACTGCAAAAGTAAGTCCTAAATAGTAAAGAATTCCCACCGACCCCCCAAAACTAGGACCTAAGGCCCTAGCAATCATGAAATAAGGTCCTCCAGCTGGAATTTTGCCATTAGTTGCGATTGCACTCATACTGAGTGCTGTCAAAATAGTTGTGAGTTTGCAAACTGCCAGAATTGCAAGTGCGTACCCCACTCCTGCACGACCAGTTATCCAGGGAAGTCTCACGAATAATATAATTCCAATGATGTTTTGAAGACAAGGCAAAAACACTCCCCAGACCCAGCCTTGGTTCCTACTAGAAGCATAGTCAACTGAGTCTTCTAGTTTGTGGAGTTGGTTTTCGGGGTAAAACAAGTTGTTTGTGATGTTAGACCTAGCGTCTTTTTCCGGCCTGCCTTCACTACTCATCTTTATTATCAATGAACATTTAAAGCTAAAGCTAGGGGGTGGGTGTACCTTTTGCGCCACTGTGTAAGGGTTTCTTGGGACATTTCGTTGAGTGAAGCAAAGTAGTCTTCGTCGGAACTTTTTAAGTCGTACACGTGCCAAGAGTTGTTCAAACAGTAAAAAATGCTTCCTAAAAACAACACAAACACTAAAAAGGCCTGGAACCTCATGTTAGCTATTGCAAAGCAGCCTATAATTGACACTTGGTAAAACAAAACAAAAATGTATACATAGTTGCAAGCTATCCTAAGCAGTCTTCCGTCACTCTCGAGTTCGCAGCCGTGGGCAGTCAAAATGTTCACAGAGTCCACCCACCACTTGGCCACAAAGAAAACCAGCCCTGCTGGAATCACAAGGGGTATAGTTGTGCAGAAGGTCATTATTATTCCAAAACTAGTCAGCATCAAAGCATAGAAGTAACCGTACTGGAAAATCTGGTTTTCTTTCCTACGCCACTTGTCGTGAGAGTTCAGGTCCTTTCTGAAGTGGTATGCCAGCCACACTGAGCAGTAGTTAGAAATGATGTCGGGCCCCCTCAGCAAGTAAAACATAGACGAAAAGCAAGCCTTCTGCAACAGCAAGTTCACGAAAAAAGCCCCCGAGTCCGCTAAGTGTATTTCCCCTAAAATGTCGGCAAGCAAAAACTCCCTTTCGCGGAGAATCTTCACCAGTGACTCACTTGCAGCCAAAGTAATGCCAGGAATTATAAGCATGTTGAGACTGAGGTAAATAACTGCTTTGTGGAGAATCGAAGACTGGCAGTCGCTGTGGCTGAAGTGCTTTTCCATGTAAGCCGAAATGTCGATTAACACCAGCAGAAGTTGGTTGAGAAGCACTATGAAAAAAGAAGGCAAGTAAGCCTGAATGAACTTGCATATGGGCTGGGGCAAGTTTTCCACCCAGTTTACTTCCAAAACCCCCACAGCAGACTTGATTTGGGCCAAAAGAGAAGCAGGTGTAGACAAAAAAAGAATCACCAAAGTAGCCAAAGTAAGAACTCCTAGTCTGCGGAAGTAGTAAAACCCCCGAGTGCCTCCTAAGTTCGCCCAAACAATGTCAATGGGGTCTTTGGACTGCGAAACGACAATGTTGGTGTGGGCAGCTTCCCTGTTGTCTTCAAACCTTTCAAAGGTTGTGCTGATTGCCCGCGACCTGAACTGGGTCCACTTCACAGCAATGTTAGTTATTCCTAGTTTGAACGACTTCAGAATGCTAGGCCGGTAGTGGTAAATAACTTTGTCCAGAGACTCCAAAGAGTTAAGTACTACTACTGCGTGACCTGAGTTCCAGTTAGGTGCAAGGGTAACTTGGTCAGTTTCCTGTTCAATTTCCCTAAGTCTCCTTTCGTAGTAGTCCTGAGTCAGCATAGAACGAGGAGCACACTTCATTGAAGGAGGTGGGTTTTCAAGCAACTTGTACATAAGAATTGCTTCGTCCCGTTCTACTTCTAGTTGAATCAACTTTTGGTAGTCAGGAAAAAGCAAAGCTTCTACCACATGACCCCCTCTTTCGCGCAAAAACTGGTCAAACTGCATTGCTAGGGCTTCTCCACTGAGATCTGAAAAGTCCAGTCCCTGCACGTGCACAGTGCGCTGCATAAGCCACTCGTGTTCTTTTTCCTGACTCCTCTTTCTCGCCCTAAAACTCAGCACTTGGTTCGCGCGCCCTCTCAAAAGATATATAGCAGTAAACACTCCAACTGAAAACAAGTAGGTTACCCCAGTTTGGTACCAACTGTAAAACAAAGGCATGTTGGAGTGGAGTGTGGAGCGGGTTAAAAAGTTATCTTCTTGAGGAGATATGAGGTTCATGGGAACTGAAGCAGTCACTGTGAGAACTGAGTAAACCAAAAGAAGCACTACCATGTACTTCTGGAACAGAATGTACAAGTACCCGTCAATTCCAGAGTGCCCAATCCAGTACTCAGGGTCCATGTGCCATAGCTTGTTCGCAAGTATTTGGAAAACCTCTTTGACTGTGTAGAGTTGCTCTGGACTTTCAGGAACACTTATTCCGAACCTCTGCACCCACACTTTCTTCCAAAAGAACACACCTGCACTGAATATTGCTGTGTTGATCCCAATCAGCCATAAAGTGCCTGCTATCATTTAAACTTAATAACTCCTGTTTACAAACATGGGAAATGACGGAGGTTCTATTGCTAAGAGAAGTGAAGTAGTTTTGCAAAAGAAACCCAAAAAGAAAACCCACAGGTCCGCGATGAGGTCCTCTGCTGGAAAACTGTGTTTTTTAACCCAAGAACCCCTTAAGTCTCCTGTAGTGTGCAAACTCGGGAACTTGTACAACAAAGAAGCCCTAGTTGAAGCTTTGTTCAACAAAACACTTCCCAAGGCGTTCAGGCACATTGTTTCTCCTAAAGATTTCAAACAAATCAACTCCAAACAAAACGAAGAGGGCAGACTGGTGTGTCCTGTAAGTAACATAGAGATGAACGGAGTGCACAAGTTCTTTGTAATGTGGGACTGTGGCTGTTTGGTGTCGGAAAAGGCTCGCAACCAAATGCCCTCTGAAAAGTGTTTGGTGTGTGACTCAGAAATCACTCAAGTAGTTAGCTTAGATATGACTGCTTCTGAAAAAAAGCAACTCAAAAAAACTCTTTTGAAGAACAGAAAAGCAAAGAAAAACAGTTCTGTTCCTCAAAAAAAACCCAAACTAATCGACACTCTGGGGATTGAGCAAAAGCACCAAGACAACTTATCAGACAAAGTCTACAAGTCCTTATTTGAAGGCGAAACTACAGAAGAAACTTTTTTGTGCAGGAACTTAAGGTATGGTTTAAGATAACTAAGGCTTCAAAGAGCTTGCCAGTGAACTTCGGGAAAGGATGTTTTGGATTTGGTTTTCCATTTGCTGTTTGATGAGTTGGGTTTCTTCAAGCAGAGAAGAATACTTTGAGTCTAGGTCTTTAACTTCTGCTTCGATTTCTTCAATTTCCTGACTGTCGAAGGTCTGGGGAGTTTCTTCTTGAGCTTTGTTTTCTACTGAATAGGAAGAAGAACCTATTTGTTGTCTGAACTTTTTAAGCGCTTTGAGTACCCAAGGAATGTTTATGTGCCTAATTCTCTTTTTGGACTCTTTAGCTCCTTCGGACTTCTTCAAGCACAGCTTCTTGGCTCTTTCTGTCTGCACAACTAAGTTGTTTGTTGAGTCCGCAAGGTTGTTCAAGAACTCCTTAGCTAACTCTATGTTTGCGTCTTTTTTGGACTTGTAAAACATTTCGAAGGTGTCAAACAACTGCTGCACACTTAACTCTTCTGCCTCAATGGCCTTAAGTGTCCGCTTTAAAGTTTCAACAAAGTAGTCGTCTACTATCTCACTCATGTAGGACTTCTCAGCCTTTCTGGAGGAGGCACTTATGTACGCAATCACCCAGAAATCGTAAGAGTCTCTGAAAAGTGCAAACAGTATCCAAAACACCCCTATGAATCCCCACAAAACTGCTTTTGGCCAGCTGAACCCCCCTTGTAAGTTTTCTTGGTTGGTTTCTTCTTCTTTCACGTCGAAGATCTTTACTTCTTTGCGTAGTTTTTGGTTTTTGCCTGACTTGGAGTAGATTTTGAACCCTTTGAAGTAAAGAACTGGAAAGTACAACAAGGAGTAAACCAGAAACACACAGAACTGCGGAATTGCGTAGAACAGGTAAAAACACTTGGTCAACAAAACATTCCACTTCTGAGGATTCTTGGCAAAAAGAACCACTGGCGAAAACAACAACCCCAAGTACGAAAGCGGAGTTGGCAAAAACAACAGAAACCCAAAGTTCTGGTCCCAGTAAAACTTATTGTAGTAGGATACTGTCACTGCTCTGTGCTGACTGTCCACTTTAGAATTCAACTCAGAGTAAACGTTGCTGAGCAAAGCAATCAGTAAGTTCAAAAACATCACATTAGCTACCAGCATGTAAAACCCAAACATTGACCAGCCCAAGTACTTGTTTTTGTCAAACACCTCAAAACTAAAGCCCCCCAAAGCACCAGAGTACAAGTTTGCAAGCGACAAGTTGTAGTTCGTGTAATTTCCAGAGGAGTCCCTTAGAATTGCAGTGAAGATTCCACTTGAACCAACCACTAAAAACAAAAAGATCACTATGAAGTACCTTATTTCAATAATCATCAAGTAAATCATCCTCAAAAGCGTCCCTAAACTCTTTGTAATTATCAGAACTGAGCAAAACCTCAGCCAAATCAAAGTAACTATTATTGAGTGCAGAACTGACTTTGCAAAGTCAGTGTCACTAGAGAGACTTTCAGTGAATCCCAGAAGCACCTCTGTTATTCCCAGGAAGATAAGCAAGTCAACAACCACCCACCTGTCAACCTGGAACTCTCCTTTAGTCCTCCAGAAAAACAAAACCTGCAGAAAGCGTTCTACAGCCACTCCGCCTATAAGCACCACCGAAGTCAAAAGGTACCCAAAAGTTTCTTGGTCTGAAGTTAAGTCGTTGAAAGCATTAGCTGAAATGGCTGCATAAATAAGCATTTGATAAAACACCACCAAAAGCACACAAGCAAAGCTGTAAGGCAAAGACCTCAAACTGCAGGACTGCGTCCATTGGCTATACTGGAACACGTAGGACTTAGTTCTATCAGTGCGTTTTGCAAACTGCATAACTTCCTCAGAACTAGAGGGAGAAGAAGACGACTTGTAAATGCTAGAGGCTTCTTGGATTGGGTAGTTTTTTTCAGAACCTGCCCACATCTTGCTCACAATAGTTCCTATTTCGTCGTTTTCTAGCATTTCGAAAAAGTTATTTTCTGCCAGGATAGTTAGAACAGAACGACCCCGAGAGTCTTTCTGCAGCAAAAAGTACTTAAGTTCCAATTCTTCCTGGATGTAGTTTTCTATGCTGGCTCCTAGTTGCTTGAACAACCTAGCTGTATTCAAGCACTTGTTTTGATGCTCCAGTGAGACTTCTGAAAGCTTCTCTAAGAACTCAGCTGTCAAAGCACAGTACAGTAAAGGAGCTGGACACACAACTATTTCCTGGGTTTTCTTAACAAACTTCGAAAAAATAGAGCACAGTTCACTTGTAAGTTCAGTGCACCAAAACTTCATTTCCAGCGCGTTCAGCATTTCCAAAGCTTGGAGGCATGTTTCTCCCTTCTTCAGTAAACCAATCAGTTGCTCCTGGACTTGAGGACTTCTCAAGCACAAAGCAGGCTCTTCAAAGGCAAGCATTTCCACACACAAGCTGTAGAGCTTACTTGAAAAAGCAAGTGTGAATTCTTCCTCAGACACAGACTCAATGTTCTCCAAAAAACCAATTGCTAAGTCTTCTTGTTGGAGTTCAATTAAAGTAGAAACAACTCCTTCTTGGTTCACTTCAGGCCACTTCAACACTTTCTGTGCTTCAGGTTTATGTTTTTTAGCTAGGAGTTCTTTGATGTAGCTCACAACACTTATAGCCTCGAAAATGGGACTCGGTTCAGCACATCCAAGTTCTTCACACAGAACTTTCCAGATCTTGGAACTTTTACGCCTTTTAGTTACTTGATCTGAGCGGTAGTCTCCCGTCCAAATCCTCTCTAAAAACTCAATGCAGTGGTTGTCCTTGGCTATGTGTACCATTTCCATGGTCACAGCAAGCGGGTTAAGTCTAACCAAAACTGAAGCAACAAAGTCTTCTCCAATTCCCAAAGCCTCCTTCATTGAAACCCTTACAATTTCTGTATTGCTCAACAAGTTTACTCTTTCACTTTCGTTTTCAGACTCCAAAACTCCTCTGTAAGCGTCTAAATCAGGGTTTTCTGCAAACAACTTATGGGCCTCAGAGTAGTAACCCGTGTACAGCAGATACCAAATGCTGACGTTAATGCATTCCAAAGAGTGTATTTTGAATTGAACAACGTTAGTAACCAAAGAATCATTGCGCTGGGAAATTCCTTCAAATAGCATTCTAGGTGAACTATAATACCCGTTTTGGATCAATTCATTCACTAGAGTTTCTAAACCTCGGGAAGTTGCAGTTTTCACAGGCACTCCAGATTCAACAAACTTTGGGTTTTCTTGGATAAAAGCAGAGCTTAAAGCAAGTTTCTTAGCTTTATCTTCTTGGCTGCTTTCGATGTACCTTAAAAGTCTCAAAGCCTTGTCCGATGTTTTGGAAGACTCAAGCTTATCCAAGGTTTTTTGGGATATTATACCTGCATTAACTAGAACCTTGCCCTCTAGGTTTTGGTTCCCAGGCGAAGCTGAAGAGGTTTTATCTGGACTGTTTAAAATTTTTTCGGGACTGAGGGCTCTATCGCTTTCACTTGAAACACCCAGTATTTTTTCCAACATTTATTAAACTGGCTTTCCAGAGAATATGGAATCATCAGCACACGGAAAAGTGCTTTTACTAGGAGGGTATTTAGTTTTGTTTCCTGAGTACTTTGGAGTAGTAGTAGAATGTTCTCCTAAAATTACAACTCTGGCCTCACACAACCAGTCCATTGTAGTAGACTCTCCAAGATTCAAGTTAAGTGCCTGCTACAACAACTCAGGAACTCTTATTTCAGGCAACTCTAATCCTTTCGTAGAAGAGTCCTTAAAAGCAGCTATTCAGTGCTTAGGGGCTTTTGGAATTACTCTAGAAGGACTCCGCCTTGAAATCCAAGCTGACGAAGAATTTTACACTTCTGGAAAAACAGGTTTAGGAAGTTCAGCAGCTTTAGTGGTGTCCTTAACTTCTGCAATTCTGAAGCATTGCAACTACTGGAGTCCCGGACTACTTCACTTTTGCGCCTTGCTTGCAAACGCCAAAGCCCAAAAGAAAATAGGCAGTGGTTTTGACATTTCCTGCGCTATATTTGGTTCACAGGTATTTCAGAGGTCACAAAGCAAGTACTTTGCAGATGTCCTTGAGGGAAAAAAGCAACTAGAGCCCCAGGAACTCCTGCAAGAATTCCAAACAGACAACTGGGACAAAGTGACTCCTTACAGCCTGCACCATACCTACCAGTTGGTGCTTTGTGTAGGTGGAGAAGGTTCTGACACCCGGAACATGGTAAAAGGAGTGCTTTCTTGGAAAACCCAGAACCCAGAAGAGTCACAGCTGTTATTTAATCAAGTGTTTGAAATCATCAAGGTAGCCAAAGAACTCCTTGAAACCGCAAGCAACAAAGCACAACTCAAGCAGGAGTCCTTTGCTTTGAAGAGGAAACTAAAAGAAATATCCGACTTAAGTGGCCAAGAAGTACTCCCTTCTGTAGTTTTTGAAGAGTTAAAAGCTCTAGACGAACTAGAAGACGTTGTTTTTAGTAGTGTTCCTGGTGCAGGAGGTTACGACGCTTTTTACTGTGTAGTTGAAAAACCAAACTGGGAAGAAGCAAGCAACTACTTACTCGCACACTGCCCTCGTCTGCACATTTTAAATGTAACTCAAAACAAAATTACTTAATTCTCCTCAAACTGGCCACTCTCACTGTAAAGAGCTCCCATCCCTTTCATCATGGCGTTTTTGTACTCGTACTTTAACTTGCTCCTAGCACGCGACTCAGCTTTTAAATCCTCCGCAAGTTCACCAACCATACTCCTCAAAGACTCCAATTCTTGGTTGGCGTCGTAAAGTTTCTGGCCAACAGCTTCTTTGATTTTCTGTTCAGTAAGCATTTGTCTCCTTTCCCTTCGGGTCTGCAACATTTCGTTTTTCCAGTTCCTATAAACCCTCCTCATAGCACTCCGTTTGTAGTGGTTGATCACGTAGTAGTTCATTTTGGCCTTTCTCTTCTCTTGACTTGCTATTTCTTTGAACGAGTTGAACACTTTGAACTTGCAGTCTGAGTTCATAAGACTTTCAACTCCTAGTTCTGCCCAGTAGTTGTTTCTGAGTTCCTTAGTTTTCAACTGCTCTATTTGGGTCTCTAGTTCTTCAATCTCTCTGTCTTGTTGTGCTAACCGTCCTTCCAAATTCACTTTTTCAGAGTCAAACTCACTTTGCAACTGTGCTTTCCATGACTCTGATACACCTTTTAAATCTTCAAAGACTTCTTTTCGAAAGGTTTCAAATTGCTTGAATAGATGCTCCGCTAAAACTGATTCCATTTAAATACCTTAAGAAATTCTTAATCTTGCTTCAACCGCAATTGAAAGTTGGCAAATAAGATTCCACGCTGGGATCAATCACATGAATATCAGTTCTTAATATAAGACTTCTAGTGTTGTCTTCATCGTTCTACCTTTACTTAGCTTTATACCTTTTGTCTTTCAGAAACTTTTCACCTTTAGAGTGTTTGATATGATTCTATCTACTTTGTTCTGAGTTTATCCTTTCTATGGACCAACGCTTTTCTTCAATAAGTTCCAGGTATTCCTGTCAATATCTTCTCTTTAATTCTAGTTGTATAAAAAAATGGGAAACGGGAAACAGTTTCGAATGCAGGCGTTTTCGAATACCCAAGTCCTGGATTTAGTAGAAGACATGGTTTATGTGGCCCCCGAAGGTAGACACTTGATAGGGGATCCGAATTTCCTAAGAATAGACAAAACAACAATGAAGTATCACATCAAAAAATAACAGACCAAATGATGTGTTCAGAATCATCAGATGACGAAAGCACAGAAAGGCCAAAAGGCTGCGATTACCTCGCTAACTTCCTAGACACCTTAAGAGAACACAGAAGCCTCCTGCGCAGAATAAACACCGTGAAATGACCGGGGACAGCAAGACTTTTGTGACTTTAACTGAAGAGGAGAAAGTTACCAATGGAGCGAAGACTCAGACTCAGATATAGATTCTACCTAAGCTGGGAAGAAGACTCGGTCTTGAACACAGACCTAGACGATGACATAGATTCAGAGGAAGAAGACTCGGACCTGGATGAAGACATGGAGCTTGCAACAAAAAATCCACAAAGAAGGAGAACAGAAACTCTCACCGAAAGCAAAGAAGACAAACTGCTCAATGCAACCATGAGAAACCTGATAGAAACGGAACTGATACCACTAGACGATGAAGAGCCAATTCTGATTGAAGAAAAGATAAAACAGGAAGAAAAAGGAGTTAGTCTAAC
>PR_CR_10_Liq_1_inCRDRAFT_1000080_pt1 | contig 49644 bp, 52 predicted proteins | sample PRCRCaboRojoPR_3_FD_10241 | JGI IMG/M metagenome (IMG submission 10241) | reverse complement strand
CATTTTTCTTAATTCCATTATTATTTATATTTATTTACAATAATGGAATACTATTTTTTATATAAATAGTGAAATATCATTATCATCTGTATCTGTATCCGTGACGGTAGTATCACTATCATCATCTGAGGATGACGAAGATGAAATACTTAAATCATCATCAAATATCATATCTGACATTACATCATCAATATTTCTTCTACCACCTGTCTGCTCTGTTTTTTCTATTAATGTAATAATTATTTGTATTGATATTGTGTTGCCGTTATTACGTTTATTTTGACGACCCCCACTCCCACCTATTTGGTTAGGATTTATTAAATGATTAATTTCTTGTTCGGTTATATCTAGTTTTAATTTTTTATTATTTTCTATTATAAGTTTTGCGTTACTTTTAAATCTCTTATTAGTATTAAAAATAATTTTATTTTGTTTTCTTGTTTCTGCTATTTCAATTTTAATTCCTGAAACATCATCACTTCTTTGTGATTTAACCTTATCTATTAAGTTATTAAATGTGGTATTATCAATATTTAAATTATTATAACCTGATATTCTTTGTATCTTATTTTTTAATTCATTTAATTGTTCTTCTTTATTAGTGTCTAATAAATTATATACAAAAACATTTGTTTTTACAGGAGTTGTTTCGGGTTGTCCAGTAGATTGTTCACGAGTTGTTTCGGATTGTTCACGAGTTGTTTCGGGTTGTCCAGTAGATTGTTCACGAGTTGTTTCGGGTTGTTCAGTAGATTGTTCACGAGTTGTTTCGGGTTGTTCAGTGGTTGTTTCGGGTTGTTCAGTGGTTGTTTCGGGTTGTCCAGGAGTTGTTTCGGGTTGTCCAGGAGTTGTTCCAGGTTGTTCAGAAGTTGTTTCGGGTTGTCCAGGAGTTGTTTCGGGTTGTCCAGGAGTTGTTCCAGTTTGTTCAGTAGATTGTTCAGTAGATTGTTCAGTAGATTGTTCAGTAGATTGTTCAGTGGTTGTTCCAGGTTGTGTAGAACCTGATGTTTCGTCATTAGTAATTAACTTCATAAATTCCGGCATATTGAATAATACTTGATATAAAGAAGATAAAAAACATAAATTACGACTATTTTTAAAATTCTTAACAACCATACTTCTTGTTTCAGTATCATTTTTTTGAAGAACTAAAGAAGTAACATAATAACTATTCTCATTAATTTTATTATTAATTTCTTCAATCGTAGATAATCTTTCTACATTTTCTTTTATATCGTCTAATAAATGATAACTATCACCTTTTTTAATGATGGTTATATAATGTTTCTTCGCACTATTAAATAATATTATAGAATTGATATTATAACCATCAATTAAGTCTTCATTAATTTTATTTATTTTATTATCTTGATTTACTGAATTAATCCATAAATAAGTTCCTTCTTTATCAAGATTAATAGTTTCATTATTTAATATATTTTTTCCATCTGGTGTCGTTGTTGTTACATCATCCTTTTTCACATAATAAATATGATGATTTAAATTGTCATCATCATTAACAGTCCCAAATAATTCATTAATTCTTTCTCTATTTGTTTCGTTTTCTTTTAATCGTTCAAGTATCATACTAAAAATTTCATTAGGGTCTCCACCACGTTCTCTTGTATAATTCTTTGTTTTTTCCATCTTTGAACATAAATCTTCATAATCACATATAGTTGAAATATCAATTGGTGATGGTGATTGTTCTCTTTGATAAACACTATAAGCATTTTTTAAATTATCAAGTATGATTGTTCCTATCTTTACAGAATGTTCTTCTTTATCTTGTTTACTTTCAGTTCGTGGTTTATATTCTTCTCGTGCTAAACGATTTATTTCTTTAAGTTCTTCTTCAGGAGATTTTATTTTTAATTCTTCTTTTGGTATAGTCTTATCAAATAACTCATATTCTTGTATGTTAATTTTATCCATACCTTCTACATCATTTAATGTAATGTATCCGTCATCAATACTTTTTCCAATTTTAATGTTACGATTATCTTTCAAAACATAAATATTATCATCTAATTCTATTTCATCATCATTAATTTTAAAATATCCAATTTTCTTAACGAAATCAAAACGAAGTTTTTCTGGTTTAGTATGTTTTCGTCTTTCAACTAAATAAATAGCAAAATAATATTCATTATCAGATTTAACACCAATACCAACAGCAATATTTACGTAAAAATCAAATTCTCTGAACTTATATATCCAAATACCTGATTCTTTTCCAACATCAATATTTTGTATTTTATTAGGATTTTTATCTATTAATGACATAATTTATATAATATATATATATTATGTTTTTTTATAAAATATCCATTAATTTAAATTTAATTTTTAATGAAATACCTGGATATATGTTTTTATCATAATTACTAATATCTTTAAGTATTGTTAATATTTCATCTTTAAACTTTTCATTATTTGTTATTTTAGAATGTATATCAAGTTTAAGCATTTCAACGATCATTTGAATTAAATCTTCATTCATTTCTTTACACTCTTTTTCTTCAGAAGCACATTGAACTGTTTCTAATATTTCACACATTAAATCTAACACCATATTAATATCAATAATATGAATGTTAAACAATTCAATTAAAAAACAACAGAAACTTATTTTTTGTTGTATAATTGTCGTATAATTACAATATCCGTCATAATCATATTTAGGATTTACATAATGAATTTTATTTATTCCTTTAAGAAACTCTTTGAAATGTTCATCTATAACATTCTTAAAATTTTCATAATATGAACATAAATCACGATATAATAAAGCATATAGTTTAGAATAAAATTTATTCATAGACGCAATTTCAAATATATAATGTGCTACACGGTAACGATAATGTTCGTCCATTTCTTTAAATGTTTCTAAAATACTTAACTGCATATCATCGTAAGTTGATTTAGATAATTTATTTAAATATCTTCTGATGTTATTTAATCTCTTTTCTTTTAATGATATATTATCTTTACGAATTGCGGAATGAACTGTTTTTGCTGGAACAGTTGATTTATACTTACTGAATTTATTTTTATTATAAGATTTTTTCATAAATACAGGCATTACAGAATAATTTTTATCTGAAATAAAATTCTTCAATTGATTAAGTCTTTTTTGTGTTAACTCTGGTAACATACATTTTTCATTTTTATATAATTTAACATAGGTTTGTATAGTATCATAAGTATATTTATTCATATATATGAATATAAAAATATTAATTTATATTATTTTATTAGTATTATGTCTAATAACTATATATTTGAACAATGGGATGAAGAAAAATTAAATTTATCTATGGAGTTACTTCGTGGTATTTATTCTTATGGGTTTGATACACCAAGTCCTATACAACAAAAATCAATTATTCCTCTTATGACAACGAACGATGTTATAGCACAAGCACAATCAGGAACAGGAAAAACAGGAGCGTTTGTAATCGGTTCTTTAACAAAGGTTGATAAAAATAATACGAACCCACAGGTTCTTATTCTCTCTCCAACACGTGAGTTATCTATACAAAATTATAACGTGACAAAAAGTATTTCACAATTTATGAAGAATGTAAACGTCCATTTATTGATAGGTGGAACATCTGTAAATGAAGATAAACAAAAACTAATGAATGAACCATCACAAGTTGTTGTTGGAACTCCAGGGCGTGTATATGATTTAATTCAACGTGGTGTTTTAAATACAGAAGATATAAAAACACTTGTATTAGATGAAGCTGATGAAATGTTATCAAAGGGATTTAAAGAACAGGTATATAATATTTTTCGTTATATGGATAAAGATATTCAAGTTGCTCTATTTAGTGCTACATTTCCAAATGAGTGTAAAGAATTATCAATGAGATTTATGAGAGACCCGATAAAAATTCTTGTAAATCGTGAGCAACTTACATTAGAAGGTATAAAACAATATTATGTAAATATGGAGAGTGATACACAAAAATATATGACATTAAAGGATTTATTTGATAGAATAACTTTATCACAGTGTATTATTTATTGTAATTCAATATCTCGTGTCCAAACACTTACACAACAGATGAGAAATGATAATTTTCCTGTTGTAAGTATTTATGGTTCAATGACACAGAAAGAAAGATTACAATCATTGGAAGAATTTAAACAAGGAGCGTATCGTGTTCTTATTTCAAGTGATATTATTGCTCGTGGTATTGATATTCAACAAGTTCGTATCATTATTAATTATGATATACCAAATGATGTCAGCACATATTTACATCGTATTGGACGTGGAGGTCGTTGGGGTCGTAAGGGTATAGCGATAAATTTTGTAGAAAATAAACAAATAAAACAATTAGAATATATTCAAGATTATTATCAAACACAGATTGATGAATTAACAGAAAACTTTAACAATTACTTACTATCATCTTAATTATACACGTTTAATATGTTTCATTCTATATATTATTCTATTATATACAGAATGAAAATACCAATTGATTTTATAAATCATAAATATGAGATTACAAATAATTTAAAAGATGATATTCATATTGATGAATTGTATAATAAAATATTTGAACCTAAAACAAAATGTTCTTCACATTTTATACCAAAATTAACGAATTATTATACAAATAATAAATCTTTTTTAAAAGATAGTCAATTATGTTTAAAAGAATTATCAAAAGTTTCACAGACATATGAACAAACTATAATAGATAAATGGAATGAAGAATGGAATGATATAAAACAATTAGAACTTGTTGATTTTGAACAAAAATATCAATATTTACATTGGGATTATATAAATTATTTGAATCAATCTAAACCTTTTGTTAATGTATATAGTTATTATCTTATATTATCACCATTATCCACAATATCTATACCATTACTTTTTTTTATTATACCATTTATTATTATTAAAATAATAAGTAAAGAAAAATTAACTTGGGATGGTTATAAATCTATTTTAACCGCTCAATTAATCCGTCATATTTTTGGTTCAAAATCAAATATAGCATATGAATGGATGAAAGGAAGTAGAGATTGGAATACAATAACTTATATTATATTTACATCGGGTTTATACTTATATAACATTTACAAAAGTATAATGAATGTAATTGATTACTATAAACAAACAAAAATGATAACATCATTCTTCACACAATTAAAGACTATAACGTCACAATCATTATTATCATTAGAACAAGTCATAAATACAATAAAACATCCTATAACAAAAGCGTGGAAAAAGTATAAATCTTATTTAAAACAAAAATATAAACTTTGGACCGAATTTTATAACAAATATTTAGAACATCATAATGATTTTTCAATTCATACGATTTCTTCTTTAGGAACATTAATGTATGATTTTTATAGTATAACGTATCATGATTCAAATCATTTAATAATAGAAGATATGTATGAGTGGAACGGGTATTATGAACTTTTGTGTTCATTGTCAAGATGTCTTGGAGAGAAGAAGAATATTATAAATTATTGTTCATTTAAAGGTCCATATAATAAATTTAAAAATTTATATTATCCATTAATAAACAATAGTATTAAAAATAATGTTAAATTTAATAAACGAGGACAAATTATAACTGGTGTAAACGCTTCTGGTAAAACAACATTATTAAAGAGTATTCTATTCTCAAGTCTATTGACACAACAATTTGGTGTTGGTTGTTATGATAAAGGAACAAGACTTCCACACTTATACACACATTTCTTTTCGTATATTAATATACCCGATACAAATGATCGTAATAGTTTATTTCAATCTGAAGCAAAACGCTGTAAAACTATTTTAGAACATATAAATACGAATGAACACACACTTTGTATATTTGATGAATTATATTCTGGAACAAATCCGCTAGAAGCTACGAGTGCTTCAATTTCATTTATATATTATTTATTAAGTAATTATCCAAAACTTCATTTATGTTTAACAACACATTATCACGATGTTTGTAAGTTGTTGAAAACATATGACTTTATAAATTTATTATATATGAAATCTATTGTTGAAGAAAATAATATTAAAATGACTTATAAATTAGAACAAGGAATTTGTAAAACACACGGTGGAATTTTTGTATTAAAAGAGTTTAAATATCCTTTATCCATGATTGAACACGCAGAAAATGTATTGCGTCTATTCATAAAACAAAATAAAATAAGAATAAATCAATGAACTTATCTTTTATTAGTATTGGTCTAACAATATTATGTGCTGTATTATTATTTTGGTATATACGTAAAGAAACATCAAACGTCCATAATAAAATACACGCAGTATATCAATACATTACAAAGGAACAACAACTTCAACAACAACAACAACAAGAAGAAAATACGAAAGAAGAAATAAAACACGTATCATTACAACAACAACCACAACAAGATTTAATTGAAGTTTCAGAAGGTGAAGAGACAGATTTAGATGATGAAAATAATGTTTTAGATACAGATGAAGAAATGACCACGGATGATGAAGAAGAAAATGATGATGAAGACACGAAGAAAGTTGATTTAAATATTACAAATATGACTTATGAGGTTCAACAAAGTATCCCTGTTGAAATAAAACAATTAGACCATCATACCACACAAGACGTATCCACTGTAGAACAAATAAAAAAGGAGGATGATACAAACGAAGGTCATACAATGCCTAAAAATATAAGTGAATTACGTAAATTAAATGTTAATACACTCAAAAAACTTGCTATTCCATTCGTAGATGACCCTATAAAAATGAAAAAGAAAGAACTTATAGAACTTTTAGAACCTCATATTTCTTCTTCACAAAATAAAAAGGATGACGAAGATACGATTGTAAGTATAAACTAAATTTTTTATATATCATTTATATAATAATGAATAATAATAATGATACATTTCCACCATTAATGAATGATGGACGCAATTATACAAATTGGTATTCTTCGTCTTGTACTTATAAAAATAATTTTAAAGAGAGACAATTTTTAATTAAACATGCTTCTGATATTATGAAACAAAACTTGAAAAATAGTATGAATGATACAGGTGTCTCTCCATTACATAATACTGATACGCCGTATTCTTTAGAATATGCTCACATTCATAGAAATATAGATGAACCACCAACACATCCTTACTATGGTTATCAAGATAGTGATATGAAACGTATATATGCTTCTAAAACTTTATTGGATTCAAGAATGTCTTATCCATTAAATCAACAATTTATAACTAAAAATAACTAATGTATATAATTATATAATGATATATATTAGTTTTGATATTGGAATAAAAAATTTAGCGTATTGTGTGTATGATGATTTTGAAAGTTTTACAGATATATATCATATTTATGATTGGGGTATTATTAATCTTATTGAAAACCCTATAAAAAAATGTTGTAAATGTAATAAAAAATCAAAGTATACACCTTCATATTGTGGAGTTCATTGTCCAAAAGAATATTATAAATTAAAAAATATACATTATAAATGTAAAACAAAACAAGGTTTACTGAACATATTTAAAGAATATATAGAACATTTAAAAAAACATAATCAATTTAAAGAATTTATACAATGGCTGAAAACATATGAAAATCCATTATGGACGAGTGAAGATATACAACAAATTGAAAACGATAGCACAATATGGTTACAAAAACAATATAAAAATCAATTACAATTTTTATGGAAACTTATTTTAGATTTATCATTATTTTGTATAAAACCTATACAACAACGAAAAGTAAAAAGTTATAGCATACAAGAAATTGGAATATCTTTAAACAAAGAATTGACCAAACTTTATAATAAATTATCGTCACAATCTTGGTGGAATACATCAAACATAACTATTTTAATTGAACATCAATTATCTTATAACGCGGTTCGTATGACTATGATACAATCCATGATTACACAATGGTTTATATGTAGAAATATGAATCATATTGAATTTGTAAATTCATCACTAAAATTATCAAAAGATATTCTTCAACGTTTTCATTCTATAGATACAGATATTAGCACATATACAAAACGTAAAAAAACGAGTATTGAATGTGTGTATAATATACCGATACAACAATATTGGAAACAGTTTTTTGATAAACATAAAAAGAAAGATGATTTAGCGGATTGTTTATTACAGTGTATAAGTTATATTTATAAAAATATTGTTTATTGAGTTAAAACTTTTGTATTATTTAATAAACATATAACAATATATATTTTATTGAATAATGAATGAAAAAAATGATATCGTGGATGTAGATATATCAACATTAGACGATATAGGAACAACTTCACCTATCGTAATATCTAAATCTGAAGAACCTATAAAAATAAATGAAGAACCCGCACAACAAAATACAACAAATGAACAACAAAATACAAAAAAATCTGTAGATTTTGGTCCTGGTATTGAAATGTTAATGAATCCTAAATTAGTAGATAAACAAAATACTTCAATAAATACAAATCAATCCAAAGATGAATTGAAAACATTAGATGAATTAGAAAAAGAATTAGAAAAATCTATAGAACAAACGTCGTCATCAACCACGAAAGAGAATGAAAATCAAGAACAACCAACAAAAAAAAATGTAGGATTTCTCTCTGGGTTATTCGGTAGTGGTAGTTCAAGCAATTCTGAAAAAGATAATAAATCACAACCAACTACGACTGAAAAAACGTGGGATGGTTATCAAAAAATAAACGAAGTTCCTGTTGAACCCGATCATACAATTCATATTTCATCATCAGAACAACAAAGCAAAGAAGAATTATTTAAAGAAAAGTTTAAATACTTTAAAAAATTAGAAGACCTTAAGAGAAAAGGTGTAAAATTAACAAAACAATATGATATGGAATCATCATTATTAGAAATGAAGGGTGAATATGAAACTATCATTTCAGAAAAAGAAAAGAGTAATTCAGTAAAATTTCAAGGACAATTATTAACAACGATTGTGAATGGTTTAGAATTCTTAAATGATAAGGTTGACCCTTTTGATTTAAAACTTAAAGGATGGAGTGAAAGTATTGCTGAAAATATTAATGATTATGACGAAATATTTGAACAATTACACGAAAAATATAAAACTAAATATTCTATGGCACCTGAATTAAAATTGTTCTTCCAAATTTTAAGTAGTGCTGTTACAGTTCATTTTACGAATACAATGTTTAGCAGTTTAGCTCCTAATGTAGAAAATGTATTTAAACAAAATCCTGATTTAGCAAGAGAATTTACACGTGCAACAGTAGATACAATGAAATCAAAATCACCTGGATTTTCTAATTTTATGAATGATATGACATCTAAACCTCCAGATGATGTAGATATGTCTGAACGATTTGGAACACAATTTACACCAAGTATGAATGAACACTCTGATAATAACGATACAACACCGACACGACGAGATATGAAAGGTCCAAGCAATATAGATGAATTATTATCTAATATTAAAAATACACAACCCAAACCACCAACACCACGTAAAAAACAAGAAAATACAATTAGTATGGAAGAGATACGTAATATGAATAAAAATGTAAGTTCAAGAAAATCAAGAGTTTCTAACTCATCAAGACGTAAACGCACAGAGAGAAATATTGTATCTTTAGATATGTAATTCATCGTCTAGCTTTCTTTCTTTTAGAAGAACTTATTTCTATAGAATTTTTATCGTTTATTGGTATAAATTCTATACGTATTTGTATTGATAATGTATAATCACCTCCGCCTTTCTGTTGATTTATATTTTTTATTATGAAATTATTCAATTCAGGTTCAGGTATATTTAAACTTATATAACCATTTTTGATTATTAGTTTTGTATTAGAATTTTCTAATGTATATGTATTTTTATCTTTTGTTTTTCCTATATAAAAACCAACTGCTTTTACATTATTCATACGTTTTTTAACTCTATTTATTAAAGGTTTAAATGTCTCTTCTTTAATATATAAATTATCTATTTTTGTTATCTCTTTTATTTTATTTTTTAATTTTTGTAATTGTATATTACCCCCTAATAAATCATATACAAAATCATATTTAGACATTTTATCATCTAATACAATTGTCTCTCCAGTAGATATTGAATTACCATTTAAAACAATTGTCTTTCCAGTAGATATTGAATTACCATTTAAAACAATTGTCTTTCCAGTAGATATTGAATTACCATTTAATATTATTGACTGACCGGTTTTTATAGATTTCGGTTTGATTACAACAGGGTGTGTTGGTGCGTCAGGTAGTTCTAAATTATAAGACGATAAATCATCATTTTTTGTTGTTTGTATATATTTATTAGATGGTATAACATACACATAATTTTCATTACCTATTTTTACACGTTTATTATATGTATTCTGTCCTATAACATACACATAATTTTCATTACCTATTTTTACACGTTTATTATCAGATATAATAATTTTTTGTTTATCATTGTCTTGTAATTTTCCAATAAAATTATGATACCCTTCAATAAATGCTCCCTTCATATTTTTGAATTCTTCATTTATTTTAACTTTATGGTATAAACATTGTTCGTTATATATACTATCACGTGATCTATCTTTTACAGAAGATAAATATAACTTGAGTGTAATTAAAAATGCTTGTGTTTTTGTTTTATCATATGATGGAGGAATATATTTATCACTTAACCGTTTAATTCGTCCATCCCATAAAACATTTACAATATTAAATTTATAGTCTTCAGTAACATAAAATATATTATATTTCTTAAATATCGTTTTACGTAATTCTTTTATTTTATTTATTAATGGTTTTTTAGGATATTTATTACTTTGTAATGCCTTCAATAATTTTTTATTAATGTTATAATCTTTAATATTTTCTGTATCATCAAATAAAAAATCTTCTTCACGAAGAACATCTCCAAGTTCTTTATTTTCTTGTTTTCCTTTTAAATTACGACTATCATCATCATTTCTTTTTGCTAAATTATAATTATATCTTTCAAGTCTTGTTAACCTATTTTTTAATAAATTATTTATATTGTCTAATTTATATTTCATTCTTTGAATAAAATTTTTGTATGTTGAATTAGAACTTCTATATATAGTAGAACGTTTTACTAATTCACTTATACGTTCTAAATCATTTTTTAATGATATTATTTTTCTAAAATTTTCTACATTTATTCGTTCATTATTTTCAATCCTATCTCTAATCTCTTTCTGTCTTTTTTTATATTTTTCGTCATCTAAATATAAACCACGTCTAAAAATAAAATAACTTCTTGAACGGTCATATAACCCATATTTAATATATTTAGTTTGAAATAAAAATGTGGTATCACCTGTAAGATTTGTTTTTAATTTTATATATACTAAATTAATAGGATTAAGTTGTTCTTCAAGTGAGTTTACATCTATTTTTTTAGAATTATGTTTAACCTTTTCGTAAATACTAATAATTTTATTATAGGTTTTACTAAATTCATTATAATATCTTTCAATACTATTCATATTATAATGAATGAATATAAATTTATAATTTAAATACTTTGAAAACTATTCATTAATTGAAGATATTGTTCCTTTTCTGTTTTTTTATTTGCTTTATTTAATATCTCAACCGCTTTATTTATTTCTTCTTCTGATACCTCACCATCATTATTTAAATCAAGAACACGTTGTATTCGTTTTGGAAGAATACAAAACTTACTATCTTCATTAAATAAATGTAAAACTAAAACATAAAATACAGCAGTTAAAATTAAGGATGTAATAATATCACGAGTCCCAATCCAAGCAATTGTAAATACTAATATTTGTTTAGCGATCTCACTATTTAATATCATTTCTTGTGTTGGACTTAATTTAAGGTTTACATATTTAGAACCAATATTTAAGAACAACATCATTAAACCACTGAAATACATACTACTATTTAACGGTTTTATATATTCTTGAATAGTTGTTAACATTATTCTATATATTATAAAGAGAGAATTCTTCTTTTGTGCTTGATACTGTCGGTTTAGGTTCATCTTCACTTAATGTTTCATCTTGTTTATCTAAATTAGCACTATCAGCATCATGAGTTGAAGATTTAGGTTTTCTTTGTTCTAACTCCAATAAATCTTTTGTATTTTCTTCTTTAGATGATGAAGAAGTAGTTTCCATACCTTCTTCATAAGTTGTATGTAACATAATAATAATTATACCAGATAAAAGAACACCAGCGTACAACCCTTTAAGATAAGTTACAACAACCACTAATAATAATAAAAGAAGTTTAAACATATGTGTATTTAAATGAGGAAGTTGTGGACGATGAAACGCAACAATTAAAAATAATATAATTAAGAACAATTCTGTTATATACATTATTTTTTTATATACTATAAATACAATTTTTTATTTGTATAATTTTATTATAATATAATAGAAGTATATATATAATGTCTTTACAACCAGCATCAATATCTGTTTATGATGAAATAAATAATAATAGTAACAATAAAAATACAAATAAATCAAATCGTGTAAATAAATTACTTAAAATATTTGATGATGATGATAGTGATGATGACGATGATGTTGTTATTGAACATAATAAACCACAACAACATCATAATAATAATCGAACAACAAAAAAACAGGTTAAACCAATAGAAGAAGAAAAATCAATCAGCGCAAACGCTGAAGAATATCCCCAACCTAATTTTTCATCTAAAAAGTTATTGAATAAAACACGTAGAATGAATTATAAACAATTAGAACAACAATTAGAACAACAACCTATGTTTCAAAATATTCAACAAGAACAACCTGTAAAGCATCATCATCAAAATAATGAATTATTAAATCGTTTAAATTATATGATACATTTACTTGAAGAAAAACAACAACAAGAAACAAATAATACGACAGAAGAACTTATTCTATATTGTTTTTTAGGAATATTTACAATATTTATGATTGATTCATTCACAAAAGTTGGTAAATATATTAGATAATAATAAATGAATGTTTAGGATTTATTTTTGTAGGTATCCATGTATTATAAAAGTAATAATACATTGGTACTATTTTTATAGGTTTATGAACTTTATTTACTATATCTTGAAATGAATTTGAAAATGGTTCAATCCATAAATAACGGAATTTTACTGGTATTGTTGATAACACATATTTAAATCATTCAATGAATACTCCATTTCTCTCCGCGTGATATGTATACAACCTATGAAATTAAGAACACGTTTTTTACAATATTGAACGTATTCATCACGAAATATGAATAAAGATGATTTATATTTTATTAAAAATACACATTTATGTTGTATCCAATTATATAATATATCAAATGAAGGAATACATAAATAATCTACATATTCAGGACAATATAACAAATGATATATATCTTTAGGGTCTTCAATTAATAAACTTTCACTACTTCTATATTTATCCCATTTATAAGTGTCATATAAACAAGAATTGTATTCAATATGTGGTGATATATATTTTAATGGTTTATATTCTAATTTAAATATGAATTGTTTATAACCATATTTAAACATCTGTGAAACAAACGAAGAAATAAATTGTGGTGCCTTACGTTTACCTCTTGAATAAGGATGAATACAAAACATATCTACTGACCAAAAACGATGTTGATGACCGTTTTCAAAGAATTGTAATGGTGAAGATACAAAACCACCATCATTAGAACATATAAGTTTAGAATAACAATCTTGAATAACTTTATGATTTATATTATATGTCCAACCATCTTGTTCTACATAATTATGATTTAAGCATTCTATATAAGGTTTTGATATTAAACTTATATCAATCTCTTTTACATCATATAAAGGAATACAATTATGTATTGTATCATAATTTTCTGTTAATGTTTGAAACGGTGTTTTTTTTATAAATAATCTTTTAAAAGGAGTTAAATAAGAAAAATGGAATGTGTCAATGGGTTGTTTACACCAAAATGGTGACGATATTTTTCTTGAGACAACTTGTATTACATAGAATACACAGAGAGAAAGAATAAAATAAAATATAATCATAATAATTAGTTACATTTTTATTATATAGGACGAACGCTTCGTGTTTTAGGATTATATGTCCCTATTTGTATTAGTTGTGAGGTTTGTTTATAAGTTTCATTGTTAAACACCTGTTTTGTGTCTAAATCTATTAAATATTTACCATCTTTTGTTGCTTTTAGTCTTCTCTCTACAACATTATAGTTCAATTCTTCAATCTGGTCTGTCTGTTCTTGTTCATACGATGCACGATAAGCACGTTTATCTGGATCATTTGTATCAAATACGAAACATTTTAATCCTTCTTTAGAACTTTGTTCAGGGTATAACAAACAATCCATAGAAGCTTCTTTAACACATCGTATTAATTCTGTATTAATTTTATCTTTTATTAATGATATCTCCCATAATGATTGGTCAGTTGTTAAATATTTGTTTTTATTCTCACGACTACTATCATATATTTTAATCTCTTTTGGTAATATTTCAATTTGTTCATCTGAAAACTTCATTAAATAAATATATATATGTACCTCACGTTTATCTTCTGGTAAGTCTAAATGTGATTTTAAACGAACCGCACGACCAATGACTTGTTTTATACGAACATAATTCCAATATGGTTCCATAATATGAACGTATTGAACGTTCTTCAAATCAATACCCTCACTACCTGACTCACTAATTATAATTGTTTGAATAATATCACCATAAATATTTTTACGTGTCATATCAACATTCATTAACGTCTTCAATCCACTGATTAAACTTTCAGGAACTTTATCCCAATCACTATTAAAAATATTACGGTATATTTCTTTGATTTCACCTGGTTCTTTACCTGTATGTAAAACAAATGTTGGTTTATCATAATCGTTCATATTTAAAACCCAGTCACCGCTCTCATCTTTTGATATTTTAAATTCTTCATATCCATTCTTAATAAGAACATGTTTCATTATTTCAATACCTTCAACAGAACGAAATTGTGAATATAATAATTGACATCCATTATTTTGATGTGTCTTCATATGATTTAATATTTCATACATCTTTGGTGAATACTTTTCTATGTTTTCTTCTGATAAATAATCATCTTCGTGATTTTTTATATCATCAATCGCGTTTTTAATGAGCGTATCATATTCTTTTTGGTCAACATCTTTACTACGTTTAGGTCTTGATATTGTTTCTGGAAATACAAAATTACAACATAAACGTGAAAATGTACGATACGAACCTTGAGCGGATGAAAATAAACCTATTTTTTTCTTTTTATCAGCACGTTTTTGTTTTCTTATTTCTTCATTACGAATTTTAATGTATTCATTATATTGATACTCACCAAATGGTATTTCTATAATTTGTTCTTCGTGTTTTGTTGGTAGTAAATCTTCATTTGAACCGTGAAAGTATGATGTTAAACCTAATATACGTCTTTTTAATGAATTTTCATTCATTATTTCACCTTTCTTTGTATTTTTAATAAACATGTTTGTAAATGTATCTAAATCATCAGGTAAAGCGTCAAAGTATTCTTTAGTCACTTTTTCAACATTCATACCATTCTCTTTCAATATATTCTTAATTAAACGTTCAAACGATATATCATTCTTATAATGATCTTTTCTTCTAACACCTTTAGTTTTTCGTCTCCCACCTTTAAATGTAACATTCTTCTTTCTTCGTGTGGTAGACTGTTTTTTCTTAAGAATTCCCTTTTTCAATGTTTTGTATTTTTTTTGTGTTTTATCACCATAATCATATACTTTATAAAACCCATAAGGATTTCTAATAATATTTAATATTTTAGTTGATGGGTTGTATTCTAAATAATCAATATCTAATATTGGTTCTAATATACTTTCAACCTGTTCTTGTTTTATGTTATCTTCTGAATTTAAATAAAACGAAAACATTTTAATATTTCCACGAAGCATATTAAATAATATACCTAATTCATTTGGATAATTTACAATAGGTGTTCCAGATAAAAAAACAATCTTACAATTTTCTGCAGATTTTAAAAAAGAATACATTGATGTTGCAACATTATCTTTACCACTATTTATACTATTTATGATGGTTACAATAAAATTATGAACTTCATCAATAATAATAACTTTATTATCAAAAGGATTTATGGTTCTATTATCTGTTAACATATTATAATTATCTTCAGTTATACCATTGTAATTTATGAATTGATATTTTGCACGTATCATTTCATCAATTTGCTGATTTAATGATTTTTTTTCTTCGTCAGTTAATAAATTATAATTTGGAGATTTATGATATTTTGCTAACCAAATACCACCTTGTGACTTTAAATAATCTTCTGTTAATGGAAATATACGTATTAATTTATTTATAACTGGATTTTTCTTATCAAATTGATAATAAACCCAATGTTGATTTAAACGAAATAAAAAGTCACCACACTGTTTTAATTCCTTTATAAAATTATTTCTTAAAAATGCTGGTGTCATTACAACAATTTCTTTATATGATTTTAATGCTTCCGCTACACCAATAGAAGCACACGTTTTACCACTTCCAAGACCATGATATAATAATAAACCTCTATAAGGTGTTTCAATTGATAAATAATCACGAATTATTCTTTGATGAGGAAGAAGTGTATATTCATCATCAGATGATTTTTGTGTTTTATCATCTAATGTATAGGGTTTGAATAATTGTTCAATAAATCTTGGAAAAATCTCACGATTATCCAATATATATTCTGACGCTTTTAATATTTTAGGTTGTTGTTTTGTTAATAACATACGACGATACTCATCAATATTAAATTCATCTGTTTTTGTTTGTATTGTTGTCGGTTTTATACGTGCTTTTCGTTTTGTTGATAGAGATGTAACTGGACCTTTATAAATTTGTGTATTAAACGTTTTATTATCATATGAAGGTTCTATAATAGGCTCATCCTTTAATTCGGGTAATTTTTCATATTGTGGTATTTGTGATGTATTTATTTTATATACTAAACCCATTAATCTATTAATTTTATCACGTTCTATTATATCTATTTTTGTATCCCTTAAAAAAATAGGTTTATAAGGTTCTATGTTTTTTTCAAATAATTCTGACATATTTATATTATCTATATATTAAATTATTGTTTTTTAATCTTCATTCTCTCTAATACGATTGATTACATCTTTACACGCATCTTGTTCCGCTTTCTTTTTAATTTTATGACGTTTTCTTGACAACTCATAAATATATTCTTCACTCATACTATTAAAATTGATATCACACTTGGTGTAATCTATAATATTTTTATTACTTTTAATTTCAGATGAATGTTCAATATTAAAAGCAATATATACACCAATATCATAACCTTCTTCGGGGTCATATCCCCATTCCACATAATATGGTGTTTGTTTAAATTGTTTTTGAACTTTTACTTGTAAAATATTTTTGTAATTATCGTCTTTATGAATAAGTGCGTTCCAATCTACGTGTCTCTCAAGAACATTTTCAATAAATAATTGTGCCATTTGTAATCCTGGTCCAACCATAAATGTATATTTAAACCAATCATCATTTATTGAAACTTTATTAAAATCTAAAAAGATTGCTCCAACAAATGCTTCAAATAAACAACCTAATTTCTTTAAATGTGTTCGAATACCTTTCTCTTCAGCGTTACGACTTATAATAAAATATTTATGAAGACCTAATTCATACGCAAAACGTCCAATTGTTTCATTACGAACAAGCATAATTTTTTTTTCAGTCATAAATCCTTCAGACGCTTTCGGAAATCTACGATATAAATAATATTTAACTATACATTCTAATACTCCGTCACCTAAAAATTCAAGGCGTTCATTAGATTTACTTTTTAAGGGGAAACAATCTTCGTCTCTCTCTTCTATTTTAATTTTTCTTTGTAAGTTATCATAATCGGGTCTTCTTATATATGAACGATGAACGAAAGCACGACGATATAATTTAAGATTATGACAAATATCAGGAAGTCCATAATCTTTTAGAATACGAATCACTTCTTCACGAGGAATTTCTTTATTTTTTGGATTATATGGATTAAATATCAGAGTATTATCTTCTAATTCATTTTGTTGAATAGGAAATTCTTTCTCTCCATCACTATTTTGTTTCCATCGTTTATCAGTATCGAGATATTCTTCATCATCACTCATCATTTTGTATGATTATTACGACTTAAAAATATAAATTGAATTCAATTTTATACTATGAAATTAATTGTTGATTATAGAGAGAGTAAAATAATAAATGAATTAAATTGTATGGATATATCTTACGAAACACATAATTTAACATTAGGAGATATACAGTTTATTGATGATGGAATTCATATTCTATTTGAAAGAAAAACAGTTCAAGATTTAGTGTCAAGTGTTTGTGATGGTCGTTATAAAGACCAAACAACACGATTAAAAAAAGAAATTGAACCAAATAAAGTATATTATATTATTGAAGGATATATTACAGATACTTATAGTATTCCTAAATCAACTATATACAGTATTCTTTTTTCTTTACAATATAAATATGGGTTTCATGTGTTGTATACAACACAAACACAAGAAACTGCGTTAATGATTAAACAAATGTTTAAAAAGGTTAGTATTCTTGATACTAAAGAAATATGTTCTACACCAGTTATACTAACAAAAAAACAAGAGTCTATTACACCAGAAAATATTGAAATTATGATGTTATCACAAATTCCAAAGATACAATATCATACATCGAAACAAATTTTAGAATATATTGGTGGATTAAAAAAGTTATATGAAACAACAGAAGACGAACTGAATAAAATTAAGATACAAACAAAAACAGGTAAATATAGAAAATTATCTAAACAAATTATAAAAAATATTATTTATTATCTTAAACTATAATTTTTCTGTATAATATATATATAAATGGCAAAAAAGAGAGGACGTAAACCTACAAAAAAAAGAGGACGTAAACCACAGAAGAATACAAGAAAAAAAACAGTTAAAAGAAAATCACCAAAAACTAAAATCATACACGTGAAAAGTCCGGATGAATTAAAAAAATATAATGAACATATTGATAATGGTAAAGCGTTTGTTGTGCTATATTATATGGATGGTTGTCCTCATTGCGAACATATGAAAGATGATTGGGATAAATTTGAAAAACACGTAAAACGTAATGGTTCAAATCGTTTAAATGTTGCTCGTGTAAATGCTCGTTATCTTCCATACATACACGGTCATAAATCGGTATATGGATTTCCAACTATATCTGTTGTTCGTGGTCATCATAAATTAGGTGATTACAATGGTGTGGAGAGAAGTTCAGACCATTTTAAGCGTTTTTATGAGGAAGTATTACGTTCATAAGTGTATCCGTATTTATAATAAATTCTTTTAATGTGGTAGACATAATCAGGAATAATGATGCTGAAATAATTAATTGTTTATGGAATGAATTGAATTTTACAGTAGTGAATGGGTTAAAGAAATAAAGTAATGATAATCCAACAAATAATTTGTAATAGTAATCAATTAAAGAGAAATATAATTTAGTATTATGATTAAAAAAATTCAAAAATACGAGACCATAGAGAATATACCAAGAATATGTTAAGAATAAGAATATAAATTCATAAAATTTCATCTTATATATTTATATGGGACAAATAAACATTCTTTTTCATTATGTGTGTGTTGATAATAAAACATATTACATTTTTTACAACGATAATGCTCATTACAAGGAATAAACATATGTCGTTGCTTGTAATGATATTCATACAAAGTTCCACATAGACAACATAAATTATGATTAGCGACTAAATCAACATAAAAATCGTCATCTATAATATTTAATATAAAAGTACTTGTTTCTGTCATTTTTTATATGTGTATATAGTATAATAAATGGTGCGTAATAGACGTTGTCCTCCATCTACGTTCTGTATATCACCTTCAATTTTTATTGGTGTGTTTTTAATTATAGGTCTATTATTTTTCTTATTTTTATCTTATAATTATAATCAACAACCTATTATTATTATTGAAAAGACAATTCACAAACCTCAACAACCTGTCATTCAACGACAACAACCATTTTATGACGCGTATCAACCACCCTATAATTTATTAAATCGTCAACGCACTCCTACAGCGTATGAACAAATAGGATTTTTAACACATAATAATACTATACTTCCTTTATTTGGAAGAAGATTACATAGCGGGAGAGATAAATGGAATTATTATACATTAACAGATAAATTTGTAAGCGTAAAAGTTCCAGTTATCAAGAATGGTAAAAATGGTATGGATGAATATGGTTGTGATGAAATTATAGATGGTGAAACAGTTTACGTTCACGGTTATAATGAGTTATTTAAAGCAACCATATATCAAACACAAACACCAATTTATATTCCTTAAACTTTATAAAATTAAAAAAATATTATTATATTATCTTATAATAAATTATTATGACTACAGAAAAATTACAAAATTGTCATACACAATTTCAAAATTTTTTTCATATTTTAAAACCAATAACACAATTAGAAGTGGGTGATAAATTATGTTGGACGTATGACGCCTCTTGCGAAGAACAAAGTGATTTACAAAAATTAATATATTCAAAAGTTGAAATACAAAAACCTTCATTACGCACATCAATATCGAGATGGTATTACGGTGAATCACGACAAAAAACACTTGAAAATTGTATGATATTATTTCAACATTATAATAAATTAATGGATGACATTATTTATGGTGTTCATCACGGTTCTATACGTCTTGATTTTTATCAATTAGGTGAATTAATACAACATATGAATAACAATTTAATTGAAGGTCTTCATAAATTAAAACAAACATATGAAGATTATGATGACCTCAAAGACCAGATTGAGGCGTTTGAATGTAATATTAGTCATTTCGACGGGTTTATGAGTGATATACTTGTAGATACTTTACATACAGATAATGTTTCATCATCAAAACCAAGTGATTTTTTAAGTGATTCTTGTTTAAAACCTAAAAAACAACGTAAACGTAAACATTCATCAAAGAAGTAGTATTTTTTTTATAGAAAGAATATATAAAAAAAATATGTCTCAATGTCCTAAATTTGTGGCATTAAATGTAAATAATACAAAGGATTGTTCTTCACGTTGTTCGTTGGAATTTTCTTTTGGAGTTGGTGATTGTATATTAAAAAATGAAACACATTACTATTCATTTTTAAATTATTTACCTAATACGTATAAAGTACAATTTAATGGTAATCCATATTATATACAGGATATACGTCTATATAAACAAAATTTTTATAATATTCATTCCCTAGATATAGCATCTAATTGTACTTTATTTATACATTTAACACACGGTAATAAAAATTTGTTATTATGTATTCCAATTGCTGTTAATAATATGGTTTCTAATTCTAAAGTATTTTTCGACCAAATACTTGATTTTCCAGAAGAAAATAAAACAAAGACATATCGCATTGATAATGGATTTCGTTTATCTTCTTTAATACCTAAAGGCGCTTATTATTATTTTAAAGATAGCACACCGTATCCACCTTGTACTGGAAGTTATTCAGTTATATTATTTACAAATATTGATATGTTAAATATGAGTAAGAAGACTTATGATAAAATGAATATTAAACCTTTAACATTAAATAATTATACATTTACAGGACATCTCTATTACAATAAACAAGGAACAAGTCATCCAGATTTTAATACTGGTGAAGATGATATCTATATTGATTGTCAACCTGTTGAAACGACAGAAGACGGTGGAGAGATACCACGTGAAGATTTATTAAAATTAAATGAACGATTAAAATATCCTTCATCATCAACAAAAATAAAAAAGGCAGAAGAAAAAATAATATTCTGGGTGATTATATCTCTCGGCATTATTTTTGCAGTCATTCTTATGTATTTTGTATCAATATATTTATTAAATAAATTGAAATTGAAACCAACACCAACAAAACCATTGTAACATCGTCTTAAGATAGTGGTTCCATTTGGTGTTCATTATAAAGCATTGGTTTATATGTTGGTGGTGATAAAATCTTGTTATAAACTTGTGGTATGCGTTTTTGTACAACTTCTTCTTCTAATGTTGTCGGGAATTGATTTAAAGCATTTAGATGCTTATCACGATTTAATGATGATGGTAAGTATTTTCTAATTTGATAATCCCCTGTTTGTGTTTCTGCTCTATGAATAAGTTCATAAATAAATACTAAAGAGATTGTTCCTACAACGGGGTGCATCCACATTAATGATAATCCAAATGCGTATAATACAAATTTAGATAAAGTGGGTGTAATAAGTTCGGCCATCCATAAAGGAACTTCAATAGGAAATACTATAAATAAAATCATTAATACAACAAGAATAGTATGGTGTACTTTAAAATCTTTCATAAAAATCTTTATTATATTATAGAATGATAAAAAATTGAAATTATGATTTAAAATCTACTTATTTTTTAAATCATGGATAAAATACTTTATGAATATGGTTATATTGGTTCAAAAGGGTTTACCATTGGTAAAGATAAATTAACGAAAGAACAAATAAAAAAATTAAAACAATCATTAATTGTAAAACCATTCATTCCTGATAGTGCTAAAATGACACCTAATTATACAACACCTTCATTTCCTGTATATCGTGAATCAATGTTTAAACTTTATCTTCCACGGTTTTATGTATATAGAACGTATTTAAATGATAAAGAGTATTTGTCGATACAATCAAAAATACAAAATCAAGGTATTCTTAAAAATAACTTTGAATTTAAAGGTGAATTACGAGATTTTCAGAAACCAATTATTCAATCCTTCTTGGATTCAAAAACACAAAGTGGATTATTAGAACTTGCTTGTGGAATGGGTAAAACTGTTTGTGCTTTATATATTGCTTCTAAATTAAAAAGAAAGACGATAATTATCGTTCATAAAGAATTTTTAATGAACCAGTGGATTGAACGTATTAAACAATTTTTACCCTCTGTAAAGATTGGAAAAATACAAGGTTCAACAATTGATATTGAAAATAAAGAGATTGTTATAGGTATGCTTCAATCTATATCAATGAAGGAATATCCACAATCTTTATTTCAATATTTTGGTTTTGCTGTATTTGATGAATGTCATCATATTAGTGCTGAAGTATTTTGTCGTTCTTTATTTAAAATTGTATGTCCTTATATGCTCGGTTTATCAGCAACAATGAAGAGAAAAGATGGACTTACTAAAGTGTTTAAAATGTTTTTAGACCAGGTTGTTTATAAGAAAATAAAAAGAGATAAACAGCAATGTGTACACGTATATCAAATACCATATTCAATAAATGATAAAGAATATAATGAAACACCGTTAAATTATATGGGAAAAGTTCATCATTCTTTATTAATAAAGAAAATATGTGAATATACACCAAGATGTGAGTTTATTATTAATATTATTAAAAAAATATTTAATGAAGAACCAAGACATCAATTAATGGTGTTGGCACATAATAAATCTTTATTAAATTATTTATATACGGCGATTACAGCAAGAAATATACAAAGTGTGGGTTATTATATAGGAGGAATGAAAGAAAAAGATTTAAATGAAACAGCAAACAATAAAAAAATTGTATTGGCAACATACGCGATGGCCGAAGAAGCATTAGATATTAAAACATTAAGCGCTTTATTAATGGCATCACCACGTTCAGATGTAACACAAGCTGTTGGTAGAATTTTAAGAACACATCATAAACAACAACCTGTTGTGTATGATATTATTGATAGTCATCAAGTATTCAAAGTTCAATCAAATAAACGAACTAAATTTTATAAATCACAAGGTTTTAAACTTATGAATGATGATACAGAAAAAAAGTCATTACAAACTAAACCTATAAAGGAATGTTTTATTGATTTAACTTATATAAATTAAATATAATCTGTTGTATCCATAGTTTAAAGTTTGGTATATAATTATAAGGTTGATTATGATATTTACACCATTCAATACAATTATTAATATGTTTTTGTAATTTTTTTTCTACTCTTTCTTTATTTTTTTCATTTATTGGTTCTTTAATCAAATTCAATGTAAAATAAATATTTTCTATCTGTTGTTGTCCGTATGTTGCATTTATTTCTATCAATTTAGATATAAAAATATAAGGAAAATGAATATTCAAAAGTCTACAAGGTTTTTCTAAACATATTACATTTTCATAAATATTATAAAATAAATCTAAATCAACTTTATCACGTTCAAAACCTTTACATATTAAGTATTTTTCAGAATTAGCAAGACGACTTGTTTTAGGTTTATATATTGATACTTTACGATAAAAACACGTGCATAAATATATTATTTCAATTGTATAATAATGAAAAATATCAAAACACTTCAAGATAAATACACCATCTTGTTTTTGCATTGTTAGAGCGTAAATTAATTGTGCGAATAATAACTTCCATATCATTTGTTCTTGATGTTCATAGTTTATAGAAAAATCAAAACCACCATCACCGGTTATAAGATCCATTGTATTAAAATACTTATCTCTACAATATTTCAAATTATTATATGAATATAAATCTCCTGTATTATCAGAACCATACTCTAATTTTATTCTAGGATTATTTATTAGAACTTTTTTACTTTTCTTCCATGATGGAATATATTTATCACTCTTATTTATGAGCGTCATACCATAATAAGTATCATTCATATTATTACGTATATTAGATAACGCTTCTATAAATCCTCCTGGACCTTCTGCGAGATGGAACGAATTTATAGAATGATTAAATTGTATATGACTTTGAATATATATCTCAATAAACTTAAAATAAGCTCTTGATATAGGTGAGTGTTGCGCGACCGTGCGTCCACGACATTGTGTATGAAGAAATTCTAATGGATTTGTTAATTTTTTATAATTATCCCAGTTCTTATTATGTTTTTGTATTTGTTTTTTTGCTTGTTGTAAATAAAAAAATAGACTTTTATTAATAAATGGTTCATTCATAATTTCATTAAACTTATGAATAGACACATTCGTAATTTTGTTGTGATTGCGTGGTAAATTGTAGATACAATAATTCATTGTTAATGTTATTATATCTATAATAAAATCCCTTTAATTAATTTCATCAATCTCATCATCTACATCTTGTTTTAAACGACAATGTAACCAATATGTATGTTTTAGAGTATATTTTTTATTCATATATTCTTTAACATCTTTGAAGGGGAACTTACGAATACTGATTGTATTCATATCACACCACATCTTATACTCTGATTGTAAGTCTTTAATACGAATAGAACCTTCTTCATATGGCACAATATTCTGGTCAATGAATTGTTTAATGTAATCTTGGTCACTACGATATTTATCACTTGCTTTCAACACAATATCACAATCATTTACATTACCTTTTGTTCTTGTAGCAAGTTCAACCAACATACTCATAAATATTTCTTTCCATTCTACGAACTTCTTTTCAATATCTTTATCACGTTTGAAATAGTAATATTTATTTTCATCTTTGTTCACTTCTTTTTCCGGGTCTTTTATAAATTTAGACATAAATTCACAAAGACGAATACGTCTCCACGTACCGTCGTCATTTGTATTAATATCGAATAAATTATTCGTGCAAACAACTAATTTAAACTGTGGAACAAATGTTACTGGTTCTTTAAATAAAGCACGACCAGTAATCTCATCATTGCCAGTCAACTCTTTCATAACACCATCATTAAGTTTATCATTTTTTGATGGTTCTTGCATAACCGCATACCGAATACCTTTCAATAAAGCAATCTCACTTGATGTTCCACCAATACCAATACGCTTTCCTGTAACCAACGTAATAGGAACTGATCCTTGATAATCTCCCAATGTCATTTTCATTAATTCTACAAGTTTTGTTTTACCATTCTGTCCACAACCATTATAAATATTAAATGTTTGGTTCTTATTATAACCAATGAGTGTGGACGCAAGATGTTCCCACATATACGTATTTAATGATTTTACAGGAAATAGTTTTTCCATAAAATCAAGAATTTCTTCAATTGTATCTTTATGTGTTTCACGGTCAAGTGGAATATAATCAATATGTGTTGTTTTAGATACATAATCATCGGGACGTCCAGGACGGAATAAACCTTCCTCAAAATCATAAATACCATTATTAAAACACAATAAATATGGATTTGAATCAAGTCGGTTATAGAAGTTCGGATCTTCTTCAGCAAATAAATCAGCTACCTCACGCATAATATTATTTTTAAATGAATTGTTCCCAAGTTTATTAGAAATTTTATTATACATTTGACTGATTTTACGAAGTTTATTGAAATAACTTTCTGTTTTTTCTATTGTTGCTTCAGTCTGTGCTACAGAACAATTATCTCCACCCATTCCATCCAACATATCTTGTTGAATATCTTGTTTTGATTGTTGTTCCGTCGCATATGTTAAAATCTCGTCTGCCTTTTTAGAATACAATTGTGAAACATTTTTTGATATAAGAATTCTTAATGATGAACCATTATTGATTTCAACCCAACGATGATTTTTATAACGATACCATACTTTATTTTTCAAGTCTGGACAACGAAACTCATCTTTATATAAATGAAATACGACAAGAGCAATGTTATAATCATTGAAATCATTTACAGATTGACGCATTAAATGTTCGATTGTTTCATTCTTTATCTCTTTATAACGCAAAGGATTTTCTTGCTTTAACCAATATTTAATTGAACGTTCAGTCAATCCTTTGTTCTTCATTTGAATGTCCCACATTTCATAATACTTTTTAATATCATTGATATCAAATTTTTCAGATTGTGAGCTGAACTCCATCCATGTTAAAAACAACCTATCATCACTATTTTTTAATGCCCATCCTACACGTATCCACCAATAATATTCATTATAATATTTTTCTGGTAAAGACATTACACAATTATATAATTCTTTATAGGAAGATTCATACAAATATTCATCTTCTTTTAAAACTAATTCATTCATTTTTTTCAACATTTCTACGTTTTGAATATCTTCAACATCAAAATTATATGTAATTTTTGTCAACAAAGGTTTATCTACAGTATCTTTCACAATGACTTCTTCCTCATCATATTCATATTGTTTTTTTAGAGGAAAGTATTTATGTGTATTATTTCTTGCACTCAATAGATGAATTACTTCAGGACCTTTTTTTAGAAATTCTTCAACATTATTCTCTTCAATAGCTATTTCTAACGATTCATCATCAAAATTAAACACAATATCATAATACGCTTTTAATTCATATGCTTCATGGTTTGGTTTTCTTGAACCGAATAATTGCCACCCTGTAGAACCACTGCTTATACTTTTGTCCAACACATCTTCAATATCATTTTTCAACAGTGTTCCTTCATCATCAATCAAATTCTTCATTTTACTCATAATATCCTCACGAATCTTACATTGAATTTTATGAGGAACTTGAATACCGAATATAATATGTAATCCATCTTTAATACTGTCTTCTTTAAACTTCATGTTAGGTTTTTGTAATACCCATACGGGTATCTTATCATTATTCTGAATATCAAAATAATTACAAAGATATTCTGAATAAAGAACAATAATATCTTCATATAAATCTTCATTTACGATTCTTGTATCCATTGAAGTTTGTTTAAACTCAAAATCCAAATCTAATAAAAGTGGTCCACACTCTCCAAGTGGTTTATTACGCAATTGAAGTTCTGTAAGAAATTCACGTTTTTTATTTTTAATAACAGCGTTGTAATAATGCTTATAAAATTCAGGCAGTTCATCTTCAGGTATATGATATTTACCTCCGTAATGAATATCTTTTCCACTACGTGAACCAATCTTTGTATGAGTTGTTTCTAATTGTTGATTTTTAATCTGATGTGTTCTTAAAAAATCAACCAAATTCGATGTCATTTTAGTGACCTGAAAGGTATTGTTTACATTAACACAATCAATATCCATAATTCAATTTTTTTTTGATTATATATATTTACATATTATTTACATCTTTAATTATTCATTCTTAATTAATTCATATTAACACATAAGACTATTAACAGTCATTAATAATTCTTTTAATGAATTATTCAGTCTTTAAAAAAATAAAAAATTGAATTGTGGTCTTTGTCAGTGTGTATACCAATAAACATAGAATAAGAACAATGTCTCATAAGAAGAATGCGTCTAAATTTCAAAAGAGAATTATTAGAGATGTTGCGGAATTATACAAATCTCCTTTAGAAAAACAAGGAATATATTATAAGCATGATGATGATGATATTCAAAAAGGTTATGCGATGATTATTGGACCCAAAGATACACCTTATGAGAATGGTGTATATTTATTTGAATTCTATTTTAAAGAAACATATCCATTTGAACCGCCTATTGTAACGTTTTTGACAGGTGATGGTATAACAAGATTGAACCCTAATCTATATGTTGAAGGAAAAGTTTGTTTGTCTATTTTAAATACGTGGGAGGGTGAAAAATGGTCTTCTTGTCAATCTATTCGTTCAGTTCTTCTATCACTTATTTTAGTCTTTAATGAGTATCCATTGAAGAATGAACCAGGATTTGAACATCTTAGGAATGATCATCATGATATTGTTCATTATAACGAACTTATCCAATATAAAAATTTTGAAATAGGAATTATTAAATCATTAAGTTCTCCTTCTATGATATTTATTGATGAAATTCAATCTCATTTTTCAAATAAAAAAGATGAGATTGAAGCACGTTTAGTTGAAAAATCAAAGTGTTCTGTTATCTATTATTCTGCTTCACACGTATATAAAAATACATTGAATATGAAACTTGATTATAAAGCACTTCTTGATAGTTATCGTGCAATTACAAATTCTTATTAAGTTTCCAGTGATGATTACAAACACCACATAAATATAAATATTTCATATCTTCTTCATTATAACGTATATAAATAATATCTTTTTCTTTAGTATTCTTACGACTTGGACATTCCATATTTGGACAATCCATATCTTGAATACGTGGAAGCGTCATATCATATTTAGTATATTCATTAATTAGATATTGTGTATCCTCACTTGATTTTAAAGATACTTCAAAGATATTTAGTTCATCTGTTTGAGCGTCTTGTGTATGACCGCAATATTTACACATATATACAAGTTTAGTTGATGTTAGTTGTGAAAGATAAAGCATATTCTCACATTGAGGACAAAATTTCATCTTTTTATTATTATTATATATTTAATAAAATAAATATTCAATTTTTTTTATATAAATAAAAATTGAAATAAAATTATCTTTTTATGAATATAGAATAAAACTATGTCTGAAGAATATTATGATGATGATGAACATACGACTTATACAGAAGAAGAAGAATTAGATGATGATTATGATAATACAGACGATGACGATGACGATGAAATAACTTCTGACGTAAATATTGATAGTAAAAATATACATATAACACGTGGTGGTGGAGACGATATTAATGATGATGATGAAGAAGAAACCTATAAAAAATTTAATGAACAAACACGAAATGAAGTATTAGTTGACGTGCATAAAGAATTAATACAAGAAAGTTATTCAGAAATTCAATCTAAATATAATGTCATTCGTAATGAAAATGGTATGATTATAGACCCATATCATAAAACATTGCCAATATTAACAAAATATGAAAGAACAAAAATTATTGGTATTCGTTCAAAACAACTATCACACGGAGCACAACCAATGGTATCAGTTGAACCTGATATTATTGACCCAATGATAATTGCTGAAAAAGAGTTAGAAGAAAAAGCATTACCATTTATTATTGTGCGTCCATTACCAAATGGTGAGAAAGAATATTGGAAGATTGAAGATTTAGAATATGTGAATTATTGAATATCTACGTGAGTAAGCATATGACGACGACAACACATTTTAGTTAATTTTAATCGGTCAAGAACCTCTCCTTCAGGAGTTTTTTGTACGTTTAATTCCGTAAAATATAAAACTTGATTTTCATCCATATCTTTTTGTATTTTTAGTTTCTTAACCTCATTTTTAAAATATAAATATTTATCAGCAAGAACTTTTCCACAAGTAAAACACTTTACAGGAATAATCATATTTTTTATTATTAAATATTTATATTATTTTTTTATATTTCAATTTTATATAATGGTTAAAAGAAGAAAAACACGTAAACACAGAAGAAGAATGCGTGGAGGAAGTTTAGGTGTTAAACAAATTTATCATACACATAAAAATATACCACCTTATAAATCGTCTTATATGTATCCAAAATCTAATGATTTAGGACATATGAATTCAAAAACTATAATTACACAAAAAGAAGTTCAATCAGGAGGAAAAAGAACACGTCGTCAACGAAGAAGAAAAAGACGACGACGTATAAAAGGCGGTAATCCCATTACTGATTTATCAAGAAGAGCGTTATATAACGTACAAAAAACCATAAGTATTTTTTCAACATCACCTGTTCCTATAAATCAAAATCCGGATGTTAGTGTTCAAAAGATATAAATATTCATATATATTAAATAATAAATATGAATACAGAAGAAGATTATGAAAAAATCGCTTGGAATGTTATTGATACTTATTTTAAAGAACATCCACATTATTTAACACGGCATCATATTGATTCATATAATAACTTTTTAGATAATGATATTTATAGAATTTTTCGTGATAATAATCCAATACGTATATTAAAAGATAAAAATGAAAAAACAAATAAATATAACTGTGAAGCACATCTGTATTTAGGAGGTAAAAATACAGATAAAATATATTTCGGTAAACCGATGATATATGACGAAAACAATTTTCATATTATGTATCCAAATGAAGCAAGATTAAGAAATATGACCTATGGTTTTACAATTCATTACGATATTGATGTAGATTTTTTTATTGAAGGTGAAGAACCTTATTCAATTACATTAAAGAATAAATTATTAGGACGTTTTCCTATTATGCTTCATTCTAAACTATGCTTATTAAATGGATTAGAACCAGAGGTGAGATATAATCTCGGTGAATGTAAACACGATTATGGTGGGTATTTTATCATCGAAGGTAAAGAAAAAATAATTGTCTCTCAAGAAAAGTTTGCGGATAATATGATTTATTTAAGAAACAAAGATATTGATATGTATAGTCATAGTGCAGAAATACGCACATTATCAGAGAACCCTTCTAAACCAAAACGTACACTTGCAGTAAGAATGGTTGCTCCAGATACAAAATATAAGAACGGACAGATTGTTGTATTACTTCCTAATGTTCGTTCACATATTCCTTTATTTGTATTAATGCGTGCGTTAGGTTGTACGAGTGATAAAGATATTATACAAACATGTTTATTAGATATAGATAAATATAAATCTTATATAGATACATTTATTCCAAGTATTCACGACGCGGGACACGTGTATGACCAATATACCGCTCTTAAGTTTATTGCAACATTTACTAAAGATAAAACGGTGAGTGCTGTATATGATATATTAACAAACTATCTTTTACCGAATGTTGGAGAACTGAACTTTAAGTCAAAGAGATATATGATTGGATATATTGTTTTAAGATTATTAAATTTATATCACGGTGTTGAACCAGCAACTGATCGTGATAACTTTAAATATAAACGTATTGAGTTATCAGGACAATTAATGTCTGATTTATTTTCAGAATATTATAAAGCACAGATTAAAAATATAGAATTACTTATAGATAAAGAATATTACTATCATCATAAGTCTAATAATTATTACGGTAAAGGGTTTATAAATTTAATTGAAAATAATCCAAATGATTATTTCCGTGAACGAATTGTTGAAGATGGTATAAAACGTGGTATGAAAGGTGATTGGGGGTCTAAAACTTATACAAAGCGTCAAGGTATATCACAACCATTAAATCGTCTTTCTTTTTATAGTTTTATATCTCATTTAAGAAAAATTAATTTACCTATTGATTCAACTGCAAAAGTTGTTGGTCCACGATTATTACACGGTAGTCAATGGGGTATTATATGTCCTCACGAAACGCCGGATGGAGGAAGTATTGGGTTTCATAAACATCTTGCTATATCTACATTAGTAACCGCTCATTCAAGTAAATATAATATGATACGATGGTTTAAAAATGTTCCTTCTTTAAAATTTAAATATTTAGAAGAATGTAACAACGCTGAACTTTCTTTTATGACTAAAATTTTTGTAAATGGTCATTGGATAGGGTCCGTTCCAGACCCTTATTATTGTATAGATTTATTTAAAACATATCGTCGTAGTGGAAATTTACCAACATTATATAGTATATATTGGGATACAATAAAGAATGAAATCACTATTTTTACAGATGGCGGACGACCAACGCGTCCATTATGGTATGTTTTACCAAATGATAAAATGGAACTACCTAAATCATATATCGTAAAAGAATTAGGTAAATCTATAAACGAAGTTTCAAATTACTGGAATAAATGGGTGAATTTTAATCAATCAATATTACGTGGAGAGAAAGAAGTATGTGAAGAATTGGGTATAGAATACCCACCTACAGATAAATCATATTTAAATAAACTTAAAACATCGTTTATTGAGTATGTTGATACACAAGAAAGTGAACATTCATTAGTTTCTTCAAGTTTTAATTCTATGAAATTGCGTGATAAACAATATACACATATGGAAATTCATCCATCATTAATTTTAGGTGTAATGGGGAATTTAGTTGTATTTCCTGAAAATAATCAAGCACCACGAGATTTATATGGTTGTGGTCAAAGTAAACAAGCGGTATCATTATATCATAGTAATTATCAAAATCGTATAGATAAAATGGGTGTTGTATTAAACTATGGACAAAAACCTTTGGTTAAAACACGATATATGAAATATATAGACCAAGAAGAACATCCATATGGTGAAAATACGCTTGTTGCTATTATGTGTTATAACGGTCATAATACTGAAGATGCAATATTAATTAATGAAGGCGCGGTTCAACGTGGTCTTTTTAGAACAACGTATTATAGTATGTATGAAGGACGTGAAGAAAGTAGTCGTGTATCAGGAACAACAACAGATATTCATTTTTGTAATATAGAAAATCAACATAATATTGTAGGAATTAAACCTGGATTAGATTATTCAACATTAGATAAAAATGGATTAATAAAAGAAGGGACACAAATGACAGATAAAAAAGCGGTGATTGGAATGTGTTCAATGTCAATGACACAACCTGACCGTGTTATAGACCAAACGATTACACCAAAGAAAGGACAATTAGGAGTAGTTGATAAAACGTTTATGACACAAGGCGATGAAGGATTTCGTATAGCAAAAGTGCGTATAAGAGAAGACCGTATTCCAGCAATGGGAGATAAATTTTCAAGTCGTTGTGGTCAAAAAGGAACTGTTGGATTAGTTGTTCCTGAAAGTGATATGCCTTTTACAAAAGATGGTGTGCGACCAGATATCATTATTAATCCACACGCTATACCAAGTAGAATGACTATCGGACAATTAATTGAAACTTTATATGGAAAGTTAGGTGTTTATTATGGATTGTTTGGAAACAGCACATCATTTACACAAAAGGGTAATACAAGAGAAATTATTGAAAAAATTGGTGATGTTCTTTTAAATATTGGTTTATCAAATCATGGTAATGAAATATTATATAACGGTTATACCGGAGAACAAATACAAGCAAATATCTTCTTTGGACCAACCTATTATATGAGACTAAAACATATGGTGAAAGATAAAATTAATTATAGAGCACGTGGTCCAAGAACATTATTAACACGACAAACACTACAAGGACGCGCAAATGATGGAGGATTACGTATTGGAGAGATGGAACGTGATTCTTTAATTGCTCACGGAATGTCTACGTTTTTAAATGATTCTTTAATGAACCGTGGTGATGAGTATTATCTGGCAATATGTAATCAAACAGGAACAATTGCTATTTATAATGAGAGTAAAAATATATTTATCAGTCCTATGACTGACGGACCATTAAAATATCAAGGAACGATACACGGTGATATTCAATTAGAACAAAAAACATATTATGGTCGTAGTTTTAGTATTGTACGTGTTCCATATACCTTTAAATTATTGATGCAGGAATTGCTTACTATGAATATATGTATGCGTGTGATAACTGAAGATAATATAGACCATTTAACATCGATGACAGAAAAGAAGGATAATACATTTGAAGATGTATATAGCACATATAAATCATTAAAACCTAAACCTAAACTATCCTCATATCATATTCAAGCAAGTCGTAATTACATAACAACTGAAACAATAGAAAATTATGAAGAATTATTAACACATATACGAGAGATGTGGAACGATGATATATTAAAGAAACGTGAATGTAAGAATTCTTCTTATAATCATTACTCTCATATTGAAGATAAATTAAAAAATACAGGTTCGTCATTTAAATTAGAACATGTTATGAATACATTGAATTTTATGTATAATATAATGAAGTATGGTATATATGTATCTATACGTGACAATGAGATTGTGAAATTTATACCATTTATGAATTCTAATTATATAAATCCATTTCCAAAGAAAGATGAGTTTTGGATTGATACAAATATCCATTCATCTATTGATGAATATTATAAATTGAAAAATAAATACGTTGAAAAAATTAATACATTCTATAGTGAAGATATTCGTCCATTACAAGAATGGTTTGTAAATGGACCTTTGGTTGGTAATATAAAACAGGTTCAATGGGGAGATAGTTATTTCAGTGATATTTTAAATTTATTACAGAATACTCTTACACATACAAACGAGGTATTCAATATTGATTTATTTATAAATAAACGTGATGGATTAAATATGAAAGAACATATTCGGTCACCATATCAATACATCTCATATACCATAGATGAACCTTATAAAACAAATACAATGGCACCTATCATGAGTTTTGCGACATCAAATCATTATCTGGATATTCCAATACCAACTCCGGATGATATGAAGATAAATTTAGAAGGAATACCAGCACTTGATTGGGATACGCGTAAGAACGGTGTTATATTTAGAGGATCCGCTACAGGTGTAGGTGTGTCACCGAGAGAAAATCAAAGATTAAAATTAGTTCAAGTGTGTAGTGAACTTAAACGAGAAATAAAAGACTTTAATATTGATGTAGGTATTACAAGTTGGGCAGTTCGTGATCGTTTAAATCATAATGGTAAGATGGACTTTATTCGTCCATTAACAGGTGATACAACCCTGGATGATAAATATTCAACAGTTTCATTTGGGTTGTCTAATAGAATGTCTATGGAAGAACAGATGGAATATAAATTTACATTTTACGTTGATGGTAATTCAGTTGCGTATCGGTTCTTAGGATTATTATTATATGGATTTTGTATATTTAAGATTGAATCATCATTAATATCTTGGTTTGAACATGAACTTGAACCAATGGTACATTATATACCAATAAAAGAGGATATGAGTGATATTAAAGAACAAATAGAATATGCTTCTAATAATTTAGATAAATGTCGTCAAATTGCTTTAGAAGGAAGAAAGAAGGCGATACAAATATTAAATAAAATTCCAACTTATATGAATGATATTTTATGTATGATGAATACGAATTCACCTTCATAAAAAAAATTGAAACTATAATTATATTTTTATATATACAATATAATTATATAATATGGATAAAGATAGCGTACATACATCAAACTTATATAAATCACGTAAGACTTTATTGAAACAACTTGAAACACGCGGTTATGATGTTGAACCATATATGAATTTTGATATTCACGAGATATATTTAATGAATGAAAGTAAACAACTTGATTTTAGTGTAAAACATAAGACAGAAAAGAGTAATGTATATGTTAAATACTCATTACAAAGAAATCCAACAGAGAGAAGTATTACAGAATATATAGAAAGTATCGGTGAAACATTTAATAAAAATACAGATCAAGTTATTTACATTCTGAAACAAGAACCAAACCAAACAGTTACCGAATTATGTAAACTGTTATATTCACAAGACGGTTATTTTATCACGATGTTTAATATTAATAGATTACTTTATAACATTTTAAATCATTCTCTTGTTCCGCCTCATCGTATTTTAACAGATGAAGAAACAACAAATATGATGAAACGTTATAATATAAAAACATTAAAACAACTACCTGAAATATCAAGGTTTGACCCTGTTGCGATGGTTGTTGGTTTAAGACCAAACCAAGTATGTGAGATTACACGAAAAAGTGAAACAGCAATTTATACAAAATATTATCGTATTTGTATATAATAAAAATGAGTGTAACATCAACAAAAGAATTAAAACAAATGCTTGAAGATTCAAATAGAGATTTTAAGTTATTATTAAATGAATATAAAGAACAATATGATTTTTCAGCAAATACTGCAGACCCTACACCGATCATAAATGAATTTCGTATTTTTAATATTCTATCTAAAAAGATCGAAGAATCAAAAAAAGAATTAACAAAACGTGTTAAATACGATGAAACACATTGGACGAAATATTTAAGAAGTTTGCCATTAAAAGAACAAAGTGAATATATATATCTAAAAGGTCAAGATACAATTACACCTGGTGCTGAACGTAGAGAATTAGATTATGAAACACGTAAGCAACGAGTATTATGGAATATAACTTATTCGTGTTTAGGAGCTATTGGTTTAAGTATTATTTACTCTCTATATCACTAATCGTCTTAATTAAATCATATGTGAAAAAATATAACTCAATTGTATGTTCATGAACGGTGTGAAATAATCCAATATATTTCATAATTATTTTTATAATTTTATATTTTATATTTTCGTTTAGTGTTGTATCCCATTGTATATACTTATAATATTCTTCTAATATATCAATAACAGAAAACCCTTTATGAACGTAATTGTATAAAATATTTGTAATATTATAGATTGATTTATCATTATTTTCAATACATAATTTTGTATATTTATGAAAATCTTCATATTTAATATTAATGATTAACTCATCTAATGTAAACGTTGTATGATTTAATAATTTTATTTTTTCAAGTATTAATATCATTTCTTTTACATCTTTTGAATGATGAATAATTTTTTCTTTAAATTCATCTGTAATATTTAATTGATGTTCATTTTGTATTTTATTAAATAGTTTTTCCATCTGTGAACAACTTATTTTAGGTATAGGGATAATATGAAGTATCGATTTTAATGATTGATATATATGATTATAGTTTTTACAAGTTCCAATAAAAAATATTTTATTTCTATATGTTTCAATTGTATTATATAATATACATTGAAATGATTGTGATATTAATTCTAAACCATCTATAATAATAATTTTACGCTGTGTATCATTCATTTTACAAAAAGAAACTATCTTTTTTCTCCAACTATTTATATTTTCATTCCAATGATTTAATGATAATACATAATTAGAACTCCAAGTTGAATAATCCATATTAGATTACATTTTTTATATTGTTCATTTAATAAACATTTTATGAGTGTTGATTTACCTTCTACACCTTGAAGTAAAAGATATAACTGGTCTTTATTTACACATTTATATAAAAAATTAATAAAATTATTTGGTAATATAAGGTCATCTAATTGTGTTGGTATATAATAATCTAAAAATGATTTCATTACTAATTTAAAATTAAAGTTTATTGTTTAATTTTAAATAAATAACTATTATTTAAATGAGTAAAAATTATTATGAAATTTTAGGATTACCTAAAAATGCTACACAAGAACAGATTAAAAAAGCGTATCGTAAATTATCATTAAAATACCATCCAGATAAAACGGGTGGTGATGATAAGAAATTCAAAGAATTAAATGAAGCGTATTCTGTATTAGGTGATGCAAAGAAACGTGAAGAATATGATAATCCAATGAAAAATATGATGGGAGGTATGGGTATTCCAGAGGATATGATGAATAATATCTTTCAACATTTTATGAGCGGTGGTCATTCACCATTCATGAATTCTTCTAACGTTCAGTTCTTTCAAAACGGACAANGAATATTTTCTTCATTTATGAGACCTCAACCAATTAATAAACAATTAGAATTAACTTTAAAAGAATGTTATGACGGTTCTTCAAAACCGATTACAATTCAACGAACAATTATAGATGAAGAACAAACAAAACGTATTGAAAAAGAAACCATTTATATTGATATTCCATCCGGAATAGATAATGGAGANGCGATGATATTGAAAGGAAAAGGAAATATTATTAAACAAGTTAAAGGTGATGTGCGTGTTGTTTTTAAAGTTAATAATAATACAGAATTTCGTAGAAATGGTTTAGACCTTATTTTAACAAAAACAATTTCATTAAAACAAGCTTTATGTGGTTTTCGTATTGAAATAGAACATCTTAATGGAAAACGTTTAGCAATTCATAATAAACAAGGTAATATTATGACACATGATTATGTTAAAACAATACAAAATATGGGTATGAAACGCAATAATCATATTGGAAATTTATTTATACATTTTAAAGTGAAGTTTCCAGATACATTATCAGAAACGACAATTAAAGAGATAGAAAAACTGCTTTAACGTATACGTTTTTTAGGTATTTTATTTGATACAATATATAATGAATTTTCAGTCATTATAATATATTCATTCTCAACACTATAAATTTTTACAATTGGACTGGTATATTCATCTTCACTTTTTACAAGTAATTTTTCATTTCTCTCTTCATCACTACGCACACCAAGTAACACTTTTTGTTCTAACGACTCCGTCCAATAATCTAACATCATTGGTTTATCTTCTACAATTGATATTTTACACGCGTGTGTTAATGTCTTTGTGGATGGTAATCTTAAATCCATTTATAGAATTATTTATAAAAAATATTATATAATTGAACGTAATTATTTATGAATAATAATATAAAACTTTTGTTTTATCCTTTTTTTTTGTATTTTTAAAATCTTCATGATATGGTAGGTGTATATTTATATGTTCATTCTTAAAAAGATTTACTAAAAAATCATAAATTTTATATATTTCATCTTCATCACAATTTCCAACAATCAATACACTACCAGTTCTAAAAATCATAAATGATACTTCTTTACACTCACCATCTCCATTTCCTTTACCTTTCTTATTACATTTAACACTACAATTACAAACTCCATCTTGTATATCTTTCATATTATTATAATAAAACTTACTTTGTATTCCCGGATATTGACAAGAATCAAACATTGAAACTAAATTATATTTTTTCTTAAGTATATGTGTAAGTTTATCACGGTCAATACAATAACCACAATTAAAATTACTGTTTATTAATACATTGTAAATAGAAGATTTAATATAATTTATTTCTGGTATATAATTATTCAGTATTTTTATCAATAAATCTAATACTTTATAAATATCCGATGTATTTTTTATACCAGGTAACTCCATTTTTCCAGTATTAAATACTTTCACATGGAACTCTTTATATATATCATTAATATTCACTCTTAAAATTAATGCTATACAATTATAAAATGCTCTTTTTTCTTTAATAAACTTAAACGATTTTACTTCTTTATAAGATAACCCAGCTGATAATTTTTGAATACATTTATATTTCATATCTGTATTATCATATTCACGGATTGTTTGTATCATAGGACAATACTCTTTTTTTATCATTGTTTCGTATTTTTCTTTATCTTTCTTTGTAAATGTTGTCATCTTTATCATTTTTTTTAATATTCCTTCTTCTTGTTTATAATAAGGATTTACTCGTAACTTCCAAAACAAATTGAAAATATCTATTTCTTTATTTAAATACGCGATCTTTGTTTGTGTAGAAATATGTAACGGCGTACATTCTTTTGGTTTTAAATATGTTTCATTTTTTATAGTATCATCAGTATCTATACAATCATTACTTAAAAAATTCTCCCAATCTTCATCTATTTCATCAGACATTTTTTTAATTAAAAAGTATAATAGTAATAATTTATTTCAATTTTTATTTGTTAAATAAAAGAAGTGTTTTAATACTAATAATGGATGAATATGGCGATTATGAATAAATTCTTTAAAACGTTCATAGTGACAAGACCCCTCTTTTATTTTATGTTCAACTAATCTTATTAATAATTCATAATATGATATATTAAAACAAATCGTATATTCTTTACATTTTTCTATAAATTCATCTATCTCTTTTATATTTAATAAAATATGAATATGATTATTATCAATTAAATTTATATGCTTTTTTGATTTTTGATATTTATATTGTTGTAAATAATTTATCATACTTCTTAAATCACTTTTATAATAATCTTGAATGACATTTAAGTATTCATACGATATATCTAAATCCTCTTTTACACATATTTTTTTAAGAAATACATTTACATCTTCTCTCGGAAGAGTATTAAAACGAATTTTAAAAAAGTTTCTTTGAAGTGTATAATCAATTCTTGATAAATAGTTACAAATTAAACAAAATATTATTTTATCATTTGTATTTGTTATCAACTCTTTTAAACATTGTTGAGCGTTTGAAGTCATAGAATCAACTTCGTCTAAAATTACAAATTTTATTCCTGAACCAAACAATTTTTTAGATTTTATAAATTGATAAATATGATTACGTATGATATCTATACCACGCTCATCACTTGCGTTTAAATGAATAATTGTATCTTGTCCTCCAACTTCATATTTTTTATGATATTTTTTAATAAAATTTATAATTGTTGTTGTCTTACCTGTTCCAGGTGGTCCATAAAATATCATATTAGGTATATGTTGTTGCTCTATCATTCGTTCAAGTATATTCCTCGTTATATTTTTAAGAACGATATCATTAAAAGTAGAAGGACGATATTTTTCTATCCATGGTATGTTATTTTTCATTATATAAAATTGATTAATTAATTTTATATAATAATTGTATATTACAGCATAATGTCTCTCGAAATTGTAATCGGATGTATGTATTCAGGTAAAACATCATATTTAATACAACAATATAAAAATAATAAAGATGTAGTGTGTATAAATTACTCATTTGATACTCGTTATTCTTCTAATAATAACCGAATGTATAATCATGATAAAGAGTATATTGATTGTATTCCTTGTAATGAATATTTAAAAAATATAGAACAACATATTCACAATTATAAACTAATTCTTATTAATGAAGCACAATTCTTTACAGATTTAAAACAACAAGTATTAAAATGGGTGGAGGTATATGGTAAAAATGTTATATGTGCTGGGTTAGATAGTGATTATAAAAGAAATAAATTCGGTTATCTTCTTGATTTAATACCTTACAGTGATAAAGTTCATAAAATTAAAGGTCTATGTTCTATATGTAAAATAAATGAATCATTATTTAGTCATAGATTACTAAAAAATGAAGATGATAAACAACAAAAAAGTATTGGAAACCATTATTTACCCTTATGTAGAAAATGTTATTTAAAAAAAAATTAATATAATATTTATAATGAAAACAAAAACTTCTTCCTTTAAAAAAAAACATACAAATGTAATTTTACATTTACGGTGTCATACACAACAACTTGAAGATATGATACACCAAAATAATAATTTGAATAAACCACACGAAATTGTGTATACACCTACTATTGTAGAAAATGTAAAACCAATTGATGAAAGTAACTCTTTAAATCAATATACATATATTACAACACAACAAGAACAACCTATAAATCATTATAAACAAAATATAATTGAACATAAAAATAATGAAGAAGAACAAGATATTATTTTTGAAAATTATAAAAAATTACGTAATCATATTCACGCCTCATTACATACTAAATTAACAATGATACAAAAAGAGATGAATATGAATGATATGAATAATACAAAATCGGCGTGTTTTTGGGATACATATCCGTTTGAAGGTCCAACTGTTTTAATTCCATTAAATAGTAATAAAGGTGTAGGTTGTTTTTGTAGTCCAGAATGTGCTGCTGCGTATTTAATGAATGATAATTCCATAGATGATACAATACGATGGGAGAGATATACTTTATTGAATAATATATATAAAGGTTGTTATAAAGGAACATATATAAAACCTGCTCCGCGTCCTCAATATATATTAAAACGTTTTTTAGGTAAATTAACAATAGATGAATATCGTGAAATGAACCGTTTAAATACATTATGGTTAATAGTTGATAAACCATTAACACGTATTCTACCAGAATTACACCAAGAAAAAGAAGAACAAGAAAAAAGTTCTAAATTTCGTTTATATAGGAATAAACCATTGAAAAAGAAGACATCTATATGGTCTAATTTGATTTCTTCATCTGTATAGACTCCATAAATCCTCTTATTTCTTTAAATATACTTTGTTGTACGGAACTGATATTTTCTTCTTTTGTTATTATCATCTTGTATTTCTAAATATTCTTCAATTACTTTCATTTCATCATTATCATATTCTTTTAATTTACTTTCAATAAATGATGGTTCTTTATAATTTGTTTGTCTTTGAATGAACTTTATTTTTTCATCCATATTTTTATATATTTCTCTATATATAAAATTATAATCCAAACTGACTAAAATCATTTAATACTGGTCTTGGTATTGTTAAACTATCGTCTTTACGATATGTGGGGACTTTCTTACATTCAAATGAAGGTTCGGGACACCGTTCACATCTTGGACACGGTGGACATTCTTTTTCATAAATAATTGGTTCAGGACATTTAGGACATACGGGTGGTACAACTTGACTTTTTAGTATATATAAATCTTCATCTCCATCTGGTATTTGATGTTTGGGTATTCCTTTAGGTAATCCTTGATTATTGTAATCACCACCACCAATTGTTATACCTGTATCTTTCTTTGATTTATGACTTGTATCTAACCCTTCTCTCTGATTAAAAAATGTGTTTCTCATACTTAATGTCGCTATGTACAATAAAAACAAGAAAACAAAGAAGTATTGAAGCATTATTATTATATGCATATAAATATTTTTTTTGTAAAATTGATTTTTATTTTTGTTTAAATAATATTATTTATAACCCGATGGATGAACTTACACAAGAAGATTTGTATAATATTTTTCAATCTATTCCAACAGAAAATGTATATCATGTTGGAATAGATGAAGCTGGACGAGGACCTTTATTCGGTCGTGTATATGTCGCTTGTGTTATTTTACCAGACAAAGAAACATTAGAATTAAAATATATAAAAGATAGTAAAAAGTTCACATCTAAAAAGAAATTATTAGAAGCATATCATTATATAAAACGTATATCACTCGCGTATTCTATAAACTACGCAGAAGTAGATGAGATTGATACACATAATATTTTACAAGCAACAATACGTGCAATGCATAGATGTATAATTCAACTTTTTAAATCTTATCCCCAATATATGAAACAATCTGTATTACTTATTGATGGTAATTACTTTAAATCTATTACAATAGAAGGTAAGAATATACCATATTATTGTATAAAAGGTGGTGATAATACTCACTCTTGTATATCAGCAGCATCTATTCTTGCTAAAGTTGAGAGAGATACATATATAGAACAACTATGTAATTCATATCCTATGTTGTATAATTATGGATTGAATAAACATAAAGGATATGGAACAAAACAACATATTGAATCATTACACAAATATGGACTTACAAAATATCATCGTAAAACATTTGGTATTTGTAAAAAAATAAATTCTTACTATTGTTTAGAAGAGTAAAATGATTATTAAAAAAACAAGAAAGAATAAAAAAAACAGATTAAATAAAACAAGAAAACATCGTGGAGGTTCTTTAATCGGTCAAGGAACATATGGTTGTATTTTCTCTCCATCATTAAAATGTAAGAACGAACAAACACGAAGAAAGGGTATATCTAAATTATTAACAACATACGGCGCAACAACGGAAATAGAAAATTATAAATATATTGATAAAATAGACCCATATGGTATTTTTCATATACCTTTAGATCACATATGTGATTTTGATTTAGAAAACATTGATAAAAAAGTTGATGGGAATGTTAAAAAAGAATGTGAATTATTCTCACACGACCCATTAGGTAAAGATATGAAATTATTATTTTTTAGAGATGGTGGTTTAGATTGGAATTCATATTTTACTAAAAAATTAAATACAAAAAAATGGAACTTATTTTTTTCAGGGTGTTATCGTCTATTTTATGGATTATATGTTATGTCCAAACATAGATTTATACATTTTGACATAAAATGGAATAATATTCTAATTGACCCTAAAACACTTCAAAGTAGTCTTATTGATTTTGGTATATCACAACAAATGGATACATTTATTCATGAAGCTATAGAACAAAACTCATTATTTGGTCATTTATATTATCATTTTAATATGGCACCTGAAATAACATTATATACAAATTTTGTTCCTATTGTAGGAGATATAATAAAACAAAAATTAGATAATCCATCACAAATTCAATATTTACCTAATTTTGTTAAATATATGGAAGAACAATACAAAAATAATAAGATAACAAGATATTGGGATGAAAAACTTGTTTCATCTAAATATTATAAAGTTGAATTATTTAAAAAACAAGAATCATTACGGAGATTATTAAAAGTATTATTTAAAAACTATGAATATAAACAAGATAATAACGAGTATGTTGTATTTAAAGATAAAAATTTATTATATAAATTACTTTCAAAATATGATACATACGCATTAGGATATAGTTTATGTTGGTTATGGATGAAATACTTTAAAGAACCTTTTTCTTTAAATTCAGGTTCACAATCTATACCACTATACAATATGCGTAAATTAATTCATAAAATGATACAACCTAACCCTTTAAAACGTATAAATCCTAAAAAAGCGTTATCAAAGTTTATTATTATATGGGCAAAATTCATCAAGTCTGGAATAGAAAATAAAGAATTAGATAAAAATGTTGATGGAATACCTAAAACTGTTATTAAAATTTATAAAGAAATCAATAAAGACGCCTCGTAAAACATGATGGTTCTACCTTAAATGTTTTATTTTTTGAGGTTGATGGAACGATACGTATTAAACATTTTGATTTAACACCTTTTAATGGTGTCGTACACCCTTTTTCTTTACTCTTTTTTTTTCTTGTTTTTCTTTTGTTTGAAGAAGAATTACATCTTGACCTAAAATGTTCATATGTTTCTCTCACCTGTTCGTATGTTAATCCGGACTTTTTATTTAACATTGTATTAATAAGTTCATGTAATTCATAAATGTAATAAGAAAATGTGTATCTTGATTTCATTACTTTCATTGTAATAGGTAATGTTTTAAGATTTTTTTTAAGATTTTCACGACAATATCTACAAGGTAAAATATCTTTTAATGATAAAATAAAATTACGATAATTTATTTTATCTTGTTTAGTAGGTTGAACAGGATAATTAAAACTCATTGTATGTAAAAAATGCCATAACGCAGGACCCCATATGGAGGTTAACATTCCATCACCAGATTGATAATCATTTATATCAAATATAACATTATTATTCATTTATTTTAAAAAAAATAATATTTATTATATAATTATAAATTTTAATTCTTTAGTGTTTCTTTATGTTTTTTTAGTGTTTCTATCCACTTATTTATATTCTGTTTCTGCTTTGTATATTTATAATGATAACGATGTTTCATAAATGTCTGTGTATGATACTTGTCATTATCTATATATAATACTTCTTTTGTTATAGGATGATAGTAATACATATTTTTTTTAATACTATGAATAAAATATGTATATATTCTTATTCAATTTTACGGACAAAATTCATATCTTCACGTGCTTTTCTTGAATAACTCGGATTTGTATTTTTATTATAAATAGATAATACATTTAATTTACGAATAACAGTATTTTTACCATATTCCTTAACTGATTTTCGTAATGCTTTTCTACGTTTTGAACGCGGGTCTTTTAAACTATATCCATACTTTGTTAAATCACCTTCTTTCAATTTAGGTAATAATTTTGGACCTTTTCCTTTCTCTCCACGGTCTTTTATACAAGTTGGTTTTACTTTATATGTGGTTCTTCCTCTTTTAGCAGTATAACCTTTACGTAGTATATAACCTTTAGGACATCGTCTTTTTCTTGTAACTACCATTTATTATATATAAATAATTTATTTAATTTACGAGATATTAGAATAATATAAATTAAAATGTTAAATTAGTTAAAACAATTATCTATAATTATAATACAATAAATTATGATAAATTACATTTTATCTTACGCATATGAACAACCTCTTAAATTTGGTGCATTACTTGGGTTAGTTGTTGTATTACTTGGTATTTCATATTATATATATAGATGGTATAGTGGTGATCCATCATCTTCTAAACAATATGTTCCAAATGATGAATATGACTTAACTGGTGGTAATGAAAATAAAGAAGCAGAATTGATTATGTTTTATACAACTTGGTGTCCATACTGTAAAAAATCAAGACCAGTATGGGAACAAATACGAACAGAGTTCGATGGAAATACAATAAACAATGTTAGACTTGTGTGTAAGGATATTGATAGAGATGAAAATAAAGAACTTGCTGAAGAATATAATGTAAAAGGTGTACCAACGATTATATTAGTTAAACCGAATGGTGAACAAGTTTTATATGACGCTAAACCAGATTATGATAATCTTGTTGAGTTCTTACATACATCGTTGAAATAATTCTTTCCAGTTTCTATCATATATTTACGAAAACTTTCATCAACGACAGTTTTTTTCATATTAGTTAATGTGACACCTTCAGGGTCATTAATTAAAATTTCTCTATAATTTATATTTTTAGGTATCATATCTAAACTTAAATCGTCACATTTTATTGAATTTATTATTTTAGTAGTTAAAAAATATATGTATTTAAAAAGCGTATCATCTTTCTTTATTGTTTTTTTATTATCTGGGTCATTAAATTTAACTCCAACTACATTATGTTCTGTTTCAGAAATATTATTATGACTACAATCTTTTAATGAATGTTGTAGTCTTGATATACACGGTTTTAATGGATAATTCATATAAAACCCACCATCAATATAAAAATCATTATCGTGATATACCGGTTCGAATATAAACGGAATTGAACAACTCATTGTTATTGCTTTTTCTAATGTTAGGTCAGGATGTGATTTATAAGATAATTCTATACATTTAAAATCAGTTAGTCTTGTTGTATATATATAAAATGGTATTTTAGTAATGTCATATAAATGTTTTAATGTTGTATTTTCCATTGAACATTGTATTGTATTTAATAAAGGATTCAACATATCACATAATAATTTTGAGCTATATATACCCTTTGTATTTTGAATATCTACTATCTTTTTTGGCATAATTTTAAATATATCAATCCATGGACGTTTTATAAAATACGTTTCGATATCCTCCCAAGAATTAAATTTAGAAAGAATTGTTACCAACCCTGTAATACACCCCGCTGATGTTCCATAAATACTATCAATTTGTTCAGGTTTATATTCAATCATTACTCCTAATTCATAGAATGCTAATTGAGAACCTCCTGAAAAAACAAGATGTACCATATATAATTTAATAAGTATATGTAATAAAATTTTTAATATGAAATAAATTTAAATGGAAAACTTTGTAAAATTTTCTACATTTAATGATGATGATGACGAACTAAATATCGATCTTGATGAATTATATGAGCGTAAGAGAATTAATCACGAAATGAAAATGACTACATTTCGTAAAATATTAAAAAGAATTATTACAAAAATTAAAGTCAGTTCGAGAAAATATCCTGACCATCAATACATATATTATGAAGTTCCACAATTTATTATGGGACATCCAAGATATTCTATGGAAGATATTATTGAATATCTAACAATACAATTACAAGAACAAAATTTTTTAGTTAAATATATACACCCTCATATTTTATTTATTACATGGTATCATTATATTCCATACCATGAACGACTACAATATAAAATGAAGACTGGTATTACGATTGATGCGTTTGGTAATGTTATAGGGAAGAATAAAAATAATAATAATGATGATGAAAAGAAAGAAATCAAAAAACAAAAAATAAAATATGATAAAGATAAAAAGATTTATAAACGTGTTGATGAATTCAAACCAACAGGTTTATATTCAAAAGAATTAATTGAACAAATGCAGAAGAAGGCGAGAGAATAAAATTATAAATTTATTGATGAACGTAATTTGTTTTTCATCCCTTCTAATTGTTTTATACGTTCTTCCATTATTTCATATTTACGTGTTTCCATAAATGCTGACCACAGTTTTACAAATTCTTGTTCATATAAATAACAAGATGTATACATCGTCTTTAAAATATCACGTGTTTCTATACGTATCTTTTCTATATCTTGTGGTTTTAAACGATTTAATTTATATGTAGTTTCATTAAATATTTCTTTTAATAATTTTATTAAATCTTGTGTTAGTTGCTTTAAATATAAAATTTGTTCCTCACGTATTTGTTTCATTTGTTTAAATAACTTATTCTTTGATTTTATTTTTATCGTAGTTTGTTTTGTATTACATAAAGACTTCCAAGGTATTGTTATAGGAATGTTATTAAATGACAACTTTTTATTCTTTTCATTTTCTAAATCTGCTTCTATTGACGGCGACGCTATATAAAATATTCTATATAATTGTTTTAAATCTTCAATATATTTTTTATGTGTATTATCAGACATTTTTGTAAATTCATTTGTTTTTGGGTCATAAATATCATAATATAAACTTTCTAAAGAAGGAAAATGATTTACATCTTTTTTATCTTCTTCATCATCATAATCTTCTTCTCTCTGTGACATAAATGGTTCTTCTTCTTTGAGAGAAGGTTGTTTGTATTCTTCTTCATCATCTTCTCTCTGTGACATTAGTGGTTCTTCCTCATCGAGAGACGGTTGTTTGTATTCTTCATCATCATCTTCTTCTCTCTGTGACATAAATGGTTCTTCTTCTTTGAGAGACGGTTGTTTGTATTCTTCATAATCATCTACTTCTCTCTGTGTCATTAGTGGTTCTTCTTCTTTGAGAGACGGTTGTTTGTATTCAGTTATATTATTATCAACGGGTATTGGAATATCATTTTCGTCATCATATTCTTCTTTATTAACATCATTTTGTATATTATATATACCCGGTTGTAATTCTCTCATAGCATTTTCGTTCATTTCATCATTTTTATTTGTTTCTATATCATCAAATAAATTATCA